>OKXB01001397.1_pt1 | contig 23888 bp, 20 predicted proteins | sample 1601731 | NCBI WGS metagenome assembly OKXB01 (sample SAMN04414077, study PRJEB24778) | human gut metagenome | material: faecal | host: Homo sapiens
ATGACGTAAAAGGTGTTTCACCATATGATAACGCTAATAGATTCTCACGCACAGTTTTCTCGGATAATTCCCCATATCTTTCAAAATAATACCGATTGCTTTCATCTGTTACACCTCCCGTACAACGGCCTTGCCGCTTTCCAATCTGCCGTCGGGATAATCCTCCGGGAAGGTTCTGCCGTAAATCACGCAGTTTTTCCCCATCACAATCCCATCGGGAACACTGCTGTTCATGCCCAGAACGGTGATGCCTGTATTATAAATATTAGGCTTTGCCTCGTTAGGGATATTTTCCCCGACACCCATCTGCACATTTTTACCGATGCTGCATTTTTCATCAATGACGCAATGATCAACCAAAGCATTTTCGCCGATAATCGTGCCTGCCATGATGATGGAATCCTTCACCACTGCCCCCTTTTCCACCACAACACCGGGGCCGATGATGGAGCGACAGACCGTACCGTAAATCTCACAGCCGTCAGAAAGCAGCGCTTCCTCTGTCTTTGAGCCGGGTGCCGTATACTGCGGCGGCTGATGGTCGCTGTTGGTATAAATCTTCCAAAAATCCTCGTAGAGGTTGAATTCGGGCAGGGTGCGGATTAAATCCATATTGGACTCCCAATAGGACTGAATGGTGCCGACATCCTTCCAGTATCCATCGAAGCGCCATGCATACATGGGCTGTCCCTCATCCAGCATTTTAGGGATGATGTGCTTGCCGAAATCGCTGTCCGGATGGATGGAATTATCCTCAATCAATGCATCACGCAGTCTGTCCCATGTAAATATGTAAATCCCCATGGAAGCAAGATTGCTCTTGGGGCTTTCCGGCTTTTCCTCAAATTCGTAAATCTTATCGCCGTCCTCGGTATTCATAATGCCGAAGCGGTTTGCTTCCTCCATCGGCACCTCCATAACGGCAATCGTTGCCGCTGCATTGTGCGCCTTATGGAAGGCAAGCATCTTGGAATAATCCATTTTATAAATGTGGTCACCGGAAAGAATCAGCACATATTCCGGATTATTGCTGTCGATAAAGTCAATATTCTGATAAATGGCGTTTGCCGTCCCGTTGAACCATTCGCCGGAATCCCCTGTTTTCACATGCGGTGCAAGAATCGTCACACCGCCGTTTTTCTTATCCAGATCCCATGGAATCCCAATCCCGATATGCTGATTCAAACGCAGCGGCTGATACTGTGTCAGCACGCCGACGGTATCCACGCCGGAGTTAATGCAGTTGCTCAGCGGAAAATCGATGATACGATATCTCCCCCCGTATGCAACGGCAGGCTTTGCCACCTTTCTTGTCAACACGCCCAGACGACTGCCCTGTCCACCCGCCAGAAGCATTGCTATCATTTCTTTTTTACGCATATTACCCACCCCTATCTTTTCAGGTTGTATATATGTAACAAAGTCATAGGCTCTGTTTTGATTATTATAGCATAGGAAAATAAACTTGCAAAGCTTATCTACGGCATCTGTGCCGAAATTTCGCCTTATTTCGATTGGCTTTTTCTCTTTCCTTTTTTCTGATTGAGAAAATTTGCACGTTGCTCCTGCGCCCGTATGGGTTTATTTCCGGTGCTTTCTGTATAAAATATAAAACACAGAAAAAGAAAACACAGAGAAAAGATTGCCTTTCTCATGCCAGTATACTATAATGAAGGTTAAACTATATGATGATTTTGTTAAATTTCAGAAAAATTTGAACCCATTTAATAGATTTTGAGGCGATAGAATATGACAACATTTCAAAAAGGACAACACATTTATTTCATCGGCATCGGCGGCATCAGCATGTCCGGTCTGGCAGAAATTCTGGCAGATAAGGGCTGTATCGTTTCCGGTACGGATATCAAGGAATCCCCTGTGACAAAGCACCTGCAGAATTTGGGGATTCATATCAACTTCGGACACAAGGCGGAAAACATCACGGATGATGTAGATTTAGTGGTCTATACCGCGGCAATCCATCCTGATAACCCCGAATATCAGGCGGCGCAGGCAAAGCATATCCCCCTGATGGACAGAGCCAGACTGCTGGGCGAAATCATGGCGGAATATGAGGATTCCATTGCCGTTGCAGGCACACATGGCAAGACTACAACCACATCCATGGTTTCCGAAATCCTGCTTGCCGCAGGGACAGACCCCACCATTACGGTTGGCGGCATCCTGCCTACCATCAGCAGTAACCTGAAAATCGGTCACTCTCCGTATTTCGTTGCCGAGGCATGCGAATATTTCGACAGCTTTTTGCAGTTCAAGCCCTTCGTCGGTGTGATTCTGAATGTGGAAAGCGACCATCTGGATTATTTCAAAAACCTTGCGAATATCCGCCGCTCCTTCCATGCCTTTGCAGAGCGTATCCCTGCGAAGGGTGCATTGGTTATCAATCAGGCGATTGAAAACGTGGCAGAGCTGACACAGGGACTGGACTGCACCGTAGAAACCTTCGGACTGGCGGACGGTGCGGACTGGCAGGCGAAAAATATCATCCATGAGCCGGACGGCAAGAATACCTTTGATGTATATTATAAAGGCGAATTATTCGGGAATTTCCATCTGAATGTACCCGGAGACCATAATATCACAAATGCGGTGGCATCCATTGCGGCGGCACATTTTGTAGGTGTCTGTCCTGCGGATTGCCAAAAGGGGCTTCTGCATTTTACGGGCACAGAACGCCGCTTCCAGAAAAAAGGCGAAAAAAACGGCGTTGTTGTCATTGATGATTATGCGCACCACCCCACAGAAATCAAGGCGGCACTGGCGGCGGCAAAAAAGGTGCAGCACCGTACAACCTGGTGCGTATTCCAGCCGCACACCTATTCCAGAACGAAGTTCCTCTTTGATGCATTCGGCGAAGCATTCACCGATGCAGATGAAGTCATCATTGCGGATATCTATGCCGCAAGGGAATCCGATGACGGCACCATTTCCGCCGCCATGCTTGCGGACAGAATCGCGAAAACAGGCAAATCCGCAAGATATGTCGGGGATTTTGATGCCATCCGCTCCTATCTGGAGAAAAACTGCAAGGCAGGGGATTTACTTCTGACGGTCGGCGCAGGGGATGTGTTCAAAATCGGCGAAGCGTTTTTAGAAAATTAAGTCGAAAACATAAAAAAGCGTTCTCTTTAGGATATTCCATTTGAGAACGCTTTCTTTTTTATTCGGGGAAAATCACGGTGCTTGGTGTAGCTCCGTCATTCGTTTCTTTTGTTTCCGTTACAATGGCAGGCTGCTTTGCCGCCTCTTCTGCCGCTTTTTTCTTCTCCTGATGCCCGTTAATCAGAATGAACAGCGCCAGAAACCAGCACACAATCCCGATAAACCGCACAATTTTCATGCCTTTTTTCATTGCAATCTTCCCTTTCTCGCAATTTCTTTATTTATGATATGGCTCGTTGCGCTGAATCCGCTCCGAGCGGTAAATCTGCTCCAATAAAACCACGCGCATCATCTGGTGCGGAAATGTCATTCTGGAAAAGCTGAGTGCATAATCCGCGCGCCGCATCACCGCAGGGGAAAGCCCCAGAGAGCCGCCGATGATGAACACGATATGGCTCACGCCGCCAACGCTCTTTTTCGCCATAAATTCTGCCAGCTCCTCGGAGGAAAGCATCTTTCCTTCCACCGCAAGCGCCACCGCAAAGGCATCGTCCTTCACGTTTTTCAGAATCCGCTGTCCTTCCCTTTCCTTGACCTCCGCCGCCTGTGCATCGCTCATGTTTTCGGGTGCCTTTTCATCCGCCAGCTCGATAATCTCCAGCTTCATATAACGGCTCAACCGCTTGCTGTATTCCGCGATGGCATCGCGCCAGTATTTTTCCTTCAATTTGCCTACGCAAACGACCGTAACCTTCATGCCAACCCTCCGTTACAGTTCCACCTTCACGCCATTCTGAAAACGGCTCGCCATATCCATTTTTACATGCGTGCCAACCTCAATGCGGTTGTTCCGCAGGATTTCCTCTACTGTTTCATACGCCAGATGGGGGTTATTGTTTTCCTCGCTGAGGTGCCCCAAAAAAACATATTTCATCTTTCCCGTCATCACCTCTGCCAGAAGCCTTCCTGCCGTATGGTTGGAAAGATGTCCGTTTTCGCCCAGAATCCGCTGCTTCAGCGACCATGGATAACCGCCCTTTTTCAGCATTTCCACATCATGATTTGCCTCTAAAAGCAGCACATCACTGTCCTCTATGCTTTCCCGAATCGTATCCGTCACATGCCCGATATCGGTTGCCAGTGTGATTTTTTTCTCGCCCGAAAAGACGTTATAGCCGACCGGCTCTGCCGCATCATGCGGAATCCGAAACGGCTTCACGCAAAGGTCATTCACCGCGCAGACCTCATCCGCATACACAATCCGCTTGTTGCTCGGCGCAATCCGCCCAAGGCCTTCCTCCATCGCCGCCCAGGTATCCGCCGTGGCAAAAATGGGGATATCAAACCTGCGGGAAAGGATGCCTGCCCCCTTGATATGGTCAACATGCTCATGGGTGATAAACAGCGCATCGATTTTGTCGCCCGTCAGCTTCAAATTTGCAAGTCCTTCCTCGATTTTCTTGCCACTGATGCCTGCATCAATCAATATTTTCGTGTAATCCGTCCCGATATAGGTGCAGTTGCCGCTGCTGCCGCTGGCGATGGTGCAAAATTCCATCCGCAAGCCGGTTCACCTCTTTTCCTTCGTGTTTTTCCATAAAATAAGCCTCGGAACTGCTCCGAGGCTCTCTTGTTCTCTTTTTACTGCTCGCCGGGGATACGGTCGATATCCGCGCCCATGGCTCTGAATTTTCCCTCGACATCCTCATAGCCTCTGTCGATATAACGCACGCCGTCAATGATGGTTTCGCCCTCTGCCGCCAGTGCCGCCAGAATCATTGCCGCGCCTGCTCTCAGGTCTGTTGCGGAAACCTCCGCGCCGCTGAAATGCTTAATGCCGTGGATGGTTGCCACTCTGCCGTTAATTTCCACATCTGCGCCCAGCTTACGCAGCTCACCCATGTACTGATATCTGTTTTCCCAGACATTTTCCGTCAGCACACTTGTCCCGTTGCAGACCGCAAGAAGCGTTGCAATCTGAGGCTGTAAATCCGTCGGGAAGCCGGGGTAGCTCATGGTCTTTACATTTACCGCACGCAAGGGCTCATCCGCCATCACGCGAATGGAATCCTCCCATTCCGCCACCTTCACATTCATTTCCTCCAGCTTTGCTGTCAGGGAATCCATGTGCTTGGGAATGATATTCTTCACCAGCACATCGCCGCCCGTAATCGCCGCCGCAATCATGTAGGTGCCTGCCTCAATCTGGTCGGGAATGATGGTATACTGCGCGCCCTTCAGTTCGGGAACGCCCTTAATACGAATCACATCTGTCCCTGCGCCCTTGATATTTGCCCCCATCATGTTCAGATAGTTTGCAGTATCTACCACATGCGGCTCCTTTGCCGCGTTTTCAATCGTTGTGGTGCCCTCCGCCATGGTTGCCGCAAGCATGACATTGATGGTCGCGCCAACACTCACCTGATCCATGTAGATGGAAGTACCAATCAGCTTTTCGGCATAAGCCTTCACCATGCCGTCCTCCTCAATGACGGTTGCACCAAGCGCACGGAAGCCCTTCAGGTGCAGGTCAATGGGGCGTTTGCCAAAATTGCAGCCGCCGGGCATTGCCACCTCTGCCTTTTTATAGCGCGCCAAAAGCGCACCGATGAGATAATAGGATGCGCGCATTTTCTGCACGCCCTCAAAGGTCGCCTGATAGCTGACACCCTCGTTACAGTCAATTTCCAAAGTATGTTTATCTAAAAATCTGCATTTACCGCCCATTTCCTGAATGGTATGACAGATATTTCTAACGTCCTCAATACTGGGAAGATTCTCCAGTACACTCACTCCGGTTGCCATTACCGCCGCCGGAATAACAGCCACCGCCGCGTTTTTCGCACCGCTGATGGTAACCTCTCCGGTCAATCTTTTTCGGCCCCTTACAACTAATTTATCCATAAAAACATTCATCCTTCCAATCAATTCCAAAGGACAATCTATATCTCTGAACAGGCGAAAAAGCCGCCGTTCCCCAAAAAGTAGTCGTTTTTCTCTATATTTCGCCCTATAACATTAGAATTATATCACGAAAACGTTGCAGTGGAAAGTGTTTTTTTTCGAGGGCTGTATTTTTCGCCCCACTTCTTCCCCGAAAGCAGAAAACAGCGTCCATCCTTGCGGATGAACGCCATTTTGATTGTTTTCAGCTAAGATTTTCGGAAAAATTTATTTTACCGCCTGAATTGTTACAGTCTTTGTTGCATCGTCCCATGTGGTCACTGCGCCCAGCTCATCCGCTACAAAGCGAACGGGTACAAAGGTGCGGCCGCCGATGATAACAGGAGCAACGCCGTATTTTTCCAGAGCTTTGCCGATAGTCATTTTGATTTCCTTGCCGTTAACAGTCAGAGTAACCTCTTTTGCGGCTTCGTTCCAAGCAACCTGACCGCCCAGTGCTTCTGTGATGACTCTGATGGGAACCAGAGTTCTGTCGTTGCGGATTACGGGTGCAACATCGTTGATGATTGCCTGATCGTCCACAATCACTGCTGTGCTGCCAATCTGCAGAAGGATTGTCTTTGTTGCTGCTGCGGGCTTGTCTGTGTTGGCTGCGCCCTCTGCCTGCTTGAAGGTTGTATCAACGGTTACGCCGCCCTTCGGCATGGTGAAGGAATATGTGCCGTCCTTTTCTGCTTTCAGCTTAACTTCCTTGCCGTCCTTGTCCTTTGCGGTAATCTTATCCAGTGCATAGCCCTCGTCAGCCTTGGGTGTCAGAATAACCTTGTCACCTGTTTCTGCCTTTGCCGCGCTTGCGGTTACAGCACCGTTTTTGCTGTCAGAGATGGTTGCACCGTATTTTGTAACACTGCTGCCGCCACCACCGCCGGAGGAGGAGCTGGAAGAAGATTTCTTGAATACTGTTACGGTGCAGCTTGCTGTCAGTGTGTTAGAAGGTGTATTGTCACCGTCTGTATCTGTGCCGTCACCTGTTGCTGTATCACCTTCTGCCTGAGTTGCAGGCGCATCTGTTGTATCAGGCGTTTCTGTTGTATCAGGCGTTTCTATTACACCGCCCAATGTTGCTGTGATGGTTGCACTACCATAGTCTACACCTGTAACAACGCCATCTTTTACAGTTGCTACTGCTTCTTTATCACTTGCCCATGTTATAGGGTCTGCTACATCGTATGTTTTGCCGTTTGCTTCTACGATTGCTTTCAGTGTGTCTGTGTAACCTCTGCGGATTCTTGTGCTTGTTTTGTCCAGAGCAATCTTGTCCGTTACAACGTATTTGTCACCTTTAACCTGAATTGCTTTATAGCCGTCTGCTACATAAGCATTGGCAGGCTTATCGGAGAAAGTGCCGCCGGAGATAGAGATTGTAGCATTAGAGTTTGTACCTTTAACAATTGCACCTTTAGCACCACTAAAGCAACCACCAGAAATATTCACAATAGCAGGCTGACTGCTGACATCAGCAATCGCATAATCCGCACCTTCAAAGATACCGCCGGTTACAGTCAATGTACCAAGGTCAATATTATCACCACAACCACAGTTATAAACACCGTAGGTTTCTTTTCCTGTACTGCTTGCATCACTTGCAGCTTTGTAGGTACCACCGTTGATTGTTGCAATATTATGATTCTGAACAGTTGCCTGATAGAAATTCTTGAATGTACCGTTGTTAATAGTCAACTCTGCACGGTCATCATTTTTAATCGTATTCAGCCCTCCTGAGAAGGTACCATTATTGATAATCAACGCAGGGTTATCCACTCCCTTGTCGTTGTCGTATGTAGTACCATTGTAGTAACCATTCGCAACAAGGCTGGAGAATCTGCCAAACTCGCCATTCCCCTTCGCTGTCAGCACGTTTACGCCTTCGTTAATGGTCATATTACCAACATTCTTGATGGTGTAATAGGAGTTGCCGCCAGAAGAACTATCACTTTTACCATTTTCTTGAGTACGGTCAAAAGTACCTCCGTTTAAAGTAACCGTCCCCTTATTATAGAGAGCTGCTTTCCCGTGAGTAATATTATCAACTGTACCTTCACCCTTAATAGTCAAGGTGCCGTTATTCATAATTGTGTGCCCAACACTGTTTGTAATCTTCTTACCATTCAGGTCGATTGTAATATTTGCCTTTTCAGGTACTACAACATCCCCTGTGATATCAGCAGCAAGTTTAATAGTAGTTTCTGTTTCCCCTGCGGCAGTAATTGCGGCATTTAACTCATCAATAGTCTTAACACCTTCGTTTTCGGCAGGTGTATCAGGTGCTGTTGTGCTACCGCCTTCTGTGCCGCCATTTTCACTGCCAGTTTCACCTGTACTGCCAGTTTCACCACTGCCGCTTTCGCCTGTCTCTGCACCGCTTTCTGTACCTGTTGTTGCATCATCTGCCAATGCTGTCACAGGTGCAGTTGCAGTTGCCATGCTCATTGCCATGAAAATCGCAAGATATTTTTTCTTTTTCATTTTTCCTTCAACCTTTCTTTATTTTTCCGTTCCTTTGAAAACCACTTTTTTCTATTTCAAACAGCCTTCTTCCTCGCTGCATCTCCCCCCTTCGCCTCTCCGCTTCTTATATTCGCACATCCTCCTTTGAGAAAAATGTGAAAGATGCCTTCCTTCCGTTGCTTCAATCGGGCTTTTCCTCCCGCAGGCACCGCTTCTGTCGGCTCAGCGTCTCCGGCGACATATCTAAAAATGAAGCTAAAAAACGGTCGCTGACCACATCCTCCAGCCCCGCATATTCCTTTAAAAAGAAAAGATACCGCTCCTTCGCCGCCATCTGATACCGCGCACTTTTGAGCGCCCATTGCTTGTGGTACGCCTGCATCAGCCATTCAAAAAGGATTGTTTGAAATTCCGGATAGGTTCTAAACAGCGTGATTACATCCATATTGGCAATCACAAAAGCATCTACATTCGACATCGCAACCACAGAGGTCAGCGCTTTTCTCTGCCAGTTCATAAACGGCGTAATCATCTCGCCGGATACAAAAGAAAAATCATCTGAAATCTGCTTTCCGCCCTTCGCGTAGAGAAATGCACCCGTCACGCCTTCCATCAGGAAGCAGCAGGTATCCACCGTTTCCCCTTGACTGTACAGTGTCCGTCCCTTCGGGCAGTGCCTGATGCTGGAAATACCAATAACTTCTTCGATTACATCTTTATTATGGATGTCCAGAACATCCACCAGAAACCGTCTCATTCTGTCTTTCATACACATACGATATCCCCAAACCTCTAAGCCTTGTCTTTCTGCCAATACATCTTCTTCCTTGTTTTATAAGGTTCATCATGCTTCATGAGTTTTTGCTGTTTCCTACAACATAACATAAAAATCAAACCCTTTCATTGACCTAAGTCAATATCCTAGCATTTTTAAGAGCAATTTTCAAGTATTTTCAAGAAAAATGAAAATTTTTTGATACATTTGTTTTCTTCTTCTATTTTCTATCTGTTTATTAGGTACAAACCGATATCTAGTCAAAAATAACTGATTATATAGAATATTTCAAGTTTTTTATTAGATATAATATGACACATGGAGGTGATACAAGCATGTGTAAAGAGGCATTTTCCAAAAGATTGGTACAGCTGCGTATGGCAAAGGGCGTTTCCGCAAGGGATATGAGTCTTTCCCTCGGGCAGAACCCCGGCTACATCAACAGCATTGAAAACAATAAGACATTCCCTTCCATGTCCAATTTTTTTGAAATCTGTGACTATCTGAATATCACCCCAATGGAATTTTTCGATCTGGAGTCGGCGCATCCCGAAAAAATCCGCACCCTCACAGAGCAGCTCAAACGCCTTGATGCTGCCCAGCTTGATAGTATCCTTCGTATTGTAAATGGGCTGGTCTCCAATCATCCCTATTGATTTTTTCCAATTCATAAATCTGTAAAAACCCGTCTGTCGCAGGGCATAAAAAAAGATACAAGATTTTCTCTTGTATCTCTTTTTCGAAAGTAGTGACCTATTCTGATACGAAATGCACACCCCACCGACCTTTCGTGTAAAGGTTCAAAGGGTGTGCATTTTTTAATTATTCCCCAAGACCGCAAAGAAAGACCGCAAAACCCGTTCACCCAAAAAGGTGTGTGGTCTTGCGGTCTTACCCGTTTCGGTGCGATTACGCTCCGACCTTGATTTCTGTGCCGTTGGCAAATGCAAAGGTGACTTCGCCGTTCCTGTGGACGATGGCCCTTTCAATCATCACCGTCCAGATGGTGTCGTTCCAGTCGTGCATCACCTCCGGCTGTTTCTTGAGGGTGCGGATATAAAGCGCCATCTTTTTGTCCTGCTGACTGCGGGAGGTGCGTAGGCTCTGCAACCTTTCCAGTTCCGCAGCCGCTTTCTCGTACCGTTCGGTGAGGGCTTCGTACTTTTTGAGGTAGGCTTCCTGGGACTGTGCCGTGGATGCGTTTTCCTTGACTGCCGCCTTGACCAGTTCGGCAACCACCTGGGTCTCCTCAAGTTGCCGTTCAATGTCGGCATCCAGTGTTCCGAAGTCCATCAGCTTCTGCCGCCACGCTTCGATTTCCTTTATAATCTGTACTCGATCCTGCATCATCAGATTGTAGGCTTTGATGAAAAGCCGCTGTATGGTTTCTGTGTCCAATGCAGGGGTGTGGCAGTGTTCCTCACTTGCGAATTTGCCGTTGCATTGCCAGATGGTACGGCGGTACTGGTCGGTGGAGTGCCAGACCTTGGGGCCAAAGAAGGCGCCGCAGTCCTCGCATACCAGTTTGGCAGAAAGAACGCTTTTGCCGCTGTAGGCTTTCCCCAGGGTCTTTCGTCTGGCAAACTCTGCCTGCACTTGCTCCCATTCGTCCGGCTCAATGATGGCGGGGTGGCTGCCCGTCACATAATACTGTGGGACTTCGCCCTCGTTGGGCTTCATTTTCTTTTCCAGAAAATCCACTGTGAACTTCTTCTGGAGCAGCGCATCACCCTTGTATTTTTCGTTCTGAAGGATACTGGTGACCGTAGTCTTGCTCCATTTTGCTTTACCGCCCGGTGATGGGATGCCCAACTCTTCCAGGTACTTGCAAATGCCTGCCTGGGTCTTGCCCTCAAGGAAAAGGCCGTAAATCAGCTTCACAACCCTGGCTTCACTTTCGACAACCGCAGGTCGTCCGTCCTCGCCCTTTTCATAACCGAGGAAGCGTTTGTACGGCAGATGCACTTTGCCATCGGAGAAGCTCTTGCGCTGTCCCCAGGTGATGTTTTCGGAAATGCTGCGGCTTTCTTCCTGCGCCAGAGAGGACATAATGGTGATGAGCAGTTCACCCTTGCCGTCAAAGGTGTAGATACCCTCTTTTTCAAAGTAGCATTCCACGCCGTTCTCTTTCAGCTTTCGGATGGTGACCAGGCTGTCAACCGTGTTTCTCGCAAATCGGCTGACCGACTTGGTAACGATGAGGTCAATTTTGCCGTCCAGGGCATCCGTGATCATTTCTTTGAACCCCTCACGGCGCTTGGTGTTAGTGCCGGAAATGCCCTCGTCCGTATAGACTTTTACGAACTCCCATTCTGGCTTGGACTGTATGAATTTGGTGTAGTAGTCAACCTGGGCTTCATAACTGGTGAACTGTTCATCGCTGTCTGTGGAAACACGGGCGTATCCGGCGACACGTCTTTTCCGTGCTGCCACCGAAGGCAGATGCGTCAGTGGGTTTATGGTAGCAGGTATCATTGTAACTTTAGGCATTCTGGTTCCTCCTTTCCAAGGCTTTTTGACGGGCTGTTGCTTTCATCTCGTCCGTCCAACTTTGTCGGCGTGAGCGGTCTTTCCATATCCGAGTGACCTCCGAGCCGTCAAAGAAGCGGAAAATCAGCACATTCCCGTTGCAGACCAGGATGCTCTTTATGAGCCTGCGGAGTAATTCCTCTGAAAAATCCACCTGCCCAAGCACTTCTGCGGTCGCTGCCTGCAAGGTTTCTTCGGGGATCTGCTTGGAAGCACAGGCAGCTTTGCCCCTCGAATTGAATGTACCGCAAACCCAGACGGGACCCGTTTTCGTGACCTTGCGCCGATAGTTCTTTCCGCAGCCGTCACAGACCAGGAGGCTTGTGAAAGGGTACGCTTTCTTGGGCGCAGGCTTCTTCAAGAACCGAGCCGCCCGTCGGGTTTTCTCTGCCTGCACCGCTTGGAAGGTCTCCATGTCGATGATGGCATCGTGGGCATCCTCTGCGTGGTACTTGGGCAGTTCACCGTTATTGATGATGGTTTTCTTGGTGATGTGGTTCTCACGGAAGGTTTTCTGTAAAATCAGATTCCCCGTATAAGTGTAGTTGCTGAGTATCTTTGAAATTACGGACTGACCCCATTGCTTTCCGAAGCGTGACGGGATGCCGTCCTCATTCAGTCTCTTGGCAATGGTAAGGTAGCCATCGCCGGAAAGGTACTCGTCATAAATGCGGCGGACAAGGTCTGCTTCCTCTGGGATAATCTCGTACCGACCGTTTTTCAGTCGGTATCCGAGCATAGCCCCGTTCCAGGGCATCCCTTCCTCGAAGTTCCGCTTGATGCGCCATTTCTGGTTCTCACTGGCGGATCGGCTTTCTTCCTGTGCATAGGATGCCAGGATGGTCATCATCAGTTCACCATCACCGCTCATAGTGTGGATATTCTGCTCCTCAAAGAAAATGTCCACCCCCCAGGCTTTGAAGTCACGGACGGTCTGTAGCAGCGTGACCGTGTTTCGTGCAAAGCGGGAGATGGACTTTGTAATCACCATATCGATTTTTCCGGCACGGCAGTCAGCGATAAGCCTCTGAAAATCTGCTCTGGATTCCTTTGTGCCGGTCTTGGCTTCATCAGCGTACACGCCGACATAGAGCCAGTCATCGTGATTCTGGATGAGGTCGCTGTAGTAGCTGACCTGTGCGGACAGCGAGTGGAGCATGGCATCCTTGCCGCTCGATACACGAGCGTAGGCTGCAACTCGCTTTTTCTGCTCCAGTTTCGGTGGTTTTGGTACAATGGTTATTGCTCTTGGCATTTTGTCACCTCCTCGTAGTGTGACATATTACCTCTGAAACCACTATATATCAAGTCAATCCCGCGATATAAACTACACAAAGATATTCCAAATTTCTCGCCCTGCATTGTATCAATTATGGCGTAATCCTCTGGGGTTAAAATCCCCATCGACAGCATCCTTTTTGCCTGGATCATAGATGCCAGGTAGCGTTCCAGTCTGGCACGGTAATCATCAGTCACGGGCTTCACGCTCCTCTCCGAAGCGGTCAGAAATGTAGCAGTTGTGACTGCAATATTTACGCTCTTTATTCCCGTATGCGGTGAAAGGCTTACCGCAGTGGGCGCAGGTGTAGGCATAAACAGCTTTCCGATCCACGCAGTCTGGGTGGCTGTTCCACCAGGCAGTCCGGCAGGCATCCGAACAGAACTTCCGAGGTTTCTGCTTGGGGATGATTTTTATCAGCTTTCCGCAGTGCTTGCAGGCAACCGTGTTCTTTGCCGCATCACCCAGACCGTTGCGGCGGCAGAATGAGCGTACTGTATTATCTGAAATACCGAGCATTTCACCGATTTTTACATAACCGATGCCCTGTAAACGCAAGGTTTTGATTTGTTCTTTCTGCAAATCCGTCATAGCGGGTTCCTCCAATCCGAGGGGTTTCCTCACTACCCACTGGAGGTGAATTTGCCGTTTGGCCGAAAAACAACACGGATTTTTGAGCAAAAAAATAAAGCCCACCGAACCGCTATGGCTCGATGGGCTTCGTGGTTAGTTAGGGATCTTCAGCTTCCAACCGCTGTAGATGACATTGGACTTCAGACCATTGAGGGTCTTGATTTCGGGGTATCGGCTGCCTTTGCCCAGATACAGGGCGGCAATATCCCAGAGGGTATCACCCTTAACCACCGTATGGATGCGGTAGTCGCCAGTGCCGGATTCGGTTGCACCCTCCACAGGATAGATGGCCACACCATCATTGGTGAACACATAGGTGCCGGGGTTCTTGTCCGCAGCCGCCTTTGCATTGGCAAGGACGCGGTAAGCACCCACCTGGGACTTGCTGTCCTTCCAGGCTTTACGCACACGGTAATAGCCGGAAGTCAGCTTTTCAGGATAGGTCACCACAGGCTCGGAAGTGTTCTCTGCATCCTCGTTGGTATCTGTGGCAAGCAGAGCCTTGACCTCGGCACGGAAGGTATCCATGCTCTTGCCATGCTTTGGGAACCAGTGCATCACATCACCGTGGTTGGATGCGATGCCCTGCTTGTAGCCCTCGGAGTGGCAGATGATGTTCTGCTCGGTCAGACCATATTCTTTGCAAAGGTAGGCACAAAGTTCGATGGCCTCACGGTACACCTTCTGGAAATAGGTGTAGTCCGTAAGACCGTCCTCGCAGATTTCAAAGCCGATATGGGTGTTGTTGGCGCTGCCTCCGGCGTGCCATCCACGATGATTCCAAGGCAAACATTGGTAAGTGGCGATAGTGCCGTCGGCCAGTTTGCCGATGAAAGCGTGGACGCAGACTTCTCTGCCGCCAGGGTGATAGGTGTTCCAGTGATTGCCGTACTGGTTTTCACCGAGCAGACCGTCATTGGGACCCACATAGCGTTTCAGATTGGGGTTGTTCGCCCCGGTGGAATGAACCATAATGCCCTTGACGGTGATGGTTCTGCCTGCCTTATAGCAAGCGTTTTCTGTAAGAATCAGCTTATGCAGATTCATCATCGTCACCTCCTCGCTCGTGAAGCTGCTCCAGGACTTCCTTCAGCTTTTCAGGGATAGGCAGTCCCAGATGGGCAGAGTTCTCCAGAATGCTGACACCCTCATTGGACAGGTAGAAGAAAATGACTGCGGTTCGCAGCACTCCACCCTGGCCGAGGACATAGACATCCACAATGTTGCCAATGCCCACAAGAGTGAAAATCAGTACCTTGCGGCAGATGCCTTTGAAGCCAATGGAACTGGAGAGGTTCTTGTCAGTGATGGCGCACATGACGCCGGTGATGTAGTCGATCACCGTAAAGGCGATCAACGCATACAGAAAGCCGTCCACACCGCCCAGGAACCATCCAAGGAAGCCGCCGAAAGCGGTGAAAGCCAACTGAATGCCAGTCCAGATTTGTTTCATAGCGTTGTCCTCCTATAAGAATTTTTTGATATGCAAAAGGGCCTCTGCCACGAAAGCAGAAGCCCTATATGCCTTATTCAGTTTGTTTGGGCAGCCACTCCCATACGCGCATATCCTCTTGTCCGAGGGACCACATACACATCCCTCGCAGTTTCCATCGGTATGCCGCCTGGTTTGCCCAATAGATGAGGCTGTCCACATCCTGGTAATACAGAATGGAAAAGCCATCCGAGTCCCCAAGGAACAGTCTGGATATCCAGATGTTGATGTCCCTGGGGATTATTTTTGCCGTATAGTCATTACCGCACTCAAGCGGCATGATGTGGGAATGGTAAAATTCATAGTCCAGAGAGATGCTTTCGCTTCTGGTGGACGATTCTTCCACATCACTGGTAAGCGTGAAAACCTGGAACTCTTCATCCCAGGTGCAGTTCGAGCGTTCAATTCTGCCGTAGGAAGTTTCAGTGCCATCCGGCATAATGACATCAAAACGCTCATACGGCTCGTATGTCCAGGCATCCCCCAGACGGAGCAGTTGTCAGTTGACAGGCTTATCCGAGCGGATGCCCGCATACCCGCTGCTACTGCTGACCGTAGCCGTAAAACGAAGCGTGTACGAGGTGGACGAATAAACCCTCACCGTATTTCCACGCTTGCGCATCTCAATGGTATAAACACTTGGGTTGGAGCGTAGGTCAGCATCAGCGGTCTTTACATAGGATGCCGAGTAGCTGCCTTTGAGGGTTGACCCTTCATAGAGTTCCAACCGCTGCGTATCGTAATTGATGCACAGAAACAGCGAACCGAGGAAGATGCCGGACTTGCCACCACCATCCGGTGGGATGATGATCTGCGCACGGAGATGGATGTCAGAAAAGCCATTATAGTTCCAGGCAAGCTGACCGTAGCCCTCAAGCTGCGAGTATGGGCGGTTGGCATCGCTGTTGGGGTCTTGCCACACATCCCACTCGCCGGAGAGCGTTGTCCAGTAGCTTTCCGGGATCTTCTGCTCATCACGAAAGTCCTCATACCATACCAGTGCGGAGTCCGGCTTTCGGCGCAGCATCTCAAGGGTCAGCTTAAAGCCAGTCGCCGGTCCCACCATATCGCCGTTGATGTCCTTGAATTTGCGTGGTGCAAGGGTGTATTCCGCATCACCCGCAGTGGGTTCTTCAGAAAAGTCGGTGCAGACACGGAAACCATAAAACTGTACACCGTTCACACCTACGGAGATTTTCAGCGTATGCTCCCCGGCAGTAAGGTTTGCGCCTTTGGCGAGAGTTGCCCAGAATGTTGTTCTCCAGTACGGCCACCATAGCCGATTTTCGGAGAAGTAAACGGTGCTGCCGTCCAGAGAAGCATAGATGCTGTTTTTATCCCAGAACGGATAACACAGCCGGATTGCCACATCGTAGGTGCCGTCCTCATCAATGGTGAACTTATAGGTCGCCGTGCCTTCATCACCCAGAGTCACAAGGGTCTTGGATACGGAAACCACGCCACCGTAGCTGTCCGGCTCGGCATCGTGGTCGATAAGGATTTCTCCGAAATCTGTCTTTTGCTGCTTGGCATAAGAGGTCAGATAGTTTCTGCGATTGTAGACCTCTGCCATCTGGGGATAGTTTTTTGCTGTGGCATCTCTGCCTTCCATGTAGTCATACACATGAGGGAGCGCCCACGGGCCCATATCATAATCGTCCCAATAGGAAACGATGGGGATGAATGGCTGCGGAGGAGCATCATCGGTAAAGTTGTAGACACCCTGCATCCAGTATTTCGCGGCATAGTAGGTATGAGAAGTTCCACGGTAATACTTACCCAGATTCTCTGGGGTGTCATAGATCTGCCAATTCCACCCGTAGGCGGGCATACCGAGGAATACCTTATCTGGATTCATCACCTGCACAGCATAATCATATACACCCTCAAGCCAACTTCGAGGAGAGACGGGACCGGGAGCAGAACCCGCCCAAGCCATACCGTAACTCATGATGGATGCGGTATCGCAATATTGGTCGAGGTCACCATATACGCACCAGTTCTCGCCACCGACCGAGCCGTTGACCGAAGTCATGCCCGGCAGACAGATATTCATTTCCTTGGTGGGGTCATAGGCTTTCACAGTGCTGTAGATATGGGCGAACATTGCGGTGGATGCTTCGTGGGTGGAGTAATCGTCACCTTTTTCCAGATCGATATCCACACCGCTGCACCACGGGTATTTCTCCATGATGCGGACGAGTTCAGAGCAGAAAGTGTCCTGTGCGCCGTCTGTGTTATCACGCAGGGCTTTGAAGATAGAGTTAGCACCGTCGTTGGCAACGGTGAGCAGCCAACGGATGTGGGGCCATTTGTCGATATAGGTCAGCATATTGCTGATAGCAACACCGCTCTCGGTAATCATCCCCGTGGCATCTACTTTGAAGGAAAACAGACCGATGGTATCGATGCGGTCGCCGTAATCACGCAGGGCTTCGTACATACGGGAGTTACCCATGAATGTCCAGACCATGATGCGTTTGCCTTTAAGTTTATCCATCAGATTGCTTCACCTCCATCTGTCATCTGCTGCAATTCAAAAAGCACCCTTGCAGACTTTCCGGTTTCCAGGTTGACCCTGTGTTTGGAGTCCCAGGCGGCACTGTACTGATAAAAACCCTCTTTCGGCTCGGTGATGCCGTTTCTGGTGCATTCCCGCACCGAAGCAAGGAGTGCCAGATCATCTTCGGCATGGAGGGCGTTGGGGAAAACCACCCGTTGCCCACCAACACCCTGGTGCAGTGAAACCGACCCGGCCGCCATATCCGACTTGGGATAGATGTGAATATCCAAGCCGCCGGAAGTCTCGCCCAAGTTGCAGATAATGACCGTTTCAGCAGAGCGAACCACACCGTTGAACCAGACTTTATCGCCTTTGACCAGTCGGCTCTCCGTGTGCGGCACATAGCCCGTCAGTGCCGGTCCCTCTTGCAGCATGAGGTCAGTAAACCAGATCGTGCCGGAGCAGTTGGTGACGGTAGGTTTCACCGTAACGCTCATGACACGCTTTTCCTGCTTTTTGTTTATGACCTCTGCCAGTCGGATGAATACGGGTTTAGCCATCAAGCACCCACTTCATCTCGCAGGGATGACCTACCCATCCCGTGGCAACAGAACCGGGCTGAAGCAGAAGGTCTGTTACATAAATTGTGCCGGAGCAGTTGGTGATGCAGATACGTACCGTTATGGATTTGACCTTGGAAAAGTAATTCTCCGGCGTGATTTTTTCTGTGGTTTTCGAGAAATATGCCATATCGCACCTCCATCAGTACAGGTCGATGAAACGAGTCTCGGTGGTGCCGTCCTCGTATTCGATGACCACCTCAATGCCTACCTGGGCATCATCGGATAGCTTCTCCAAGTCCTCCGAAGCAATCTGCGCCGATAGCGTATAATTGCTGCGGTTGGACGGATATACGGTCTGGGACATACTCTTGGTCATTCCCTCGACACCCACAGCCTTAAAGGATGCCGTGCCGGAAGCACCGTTTTCACCATCTGCTTCAAAGCCGGAATTGACCCAATAAGCCATATCATCATCAGCGCGGGAGTTGCGGAGATGATTGAACGGCACCAGTTCTCGGATATCATTGTTGGAGACAACGCTCGTACCCTCAAGGGAGTCTGCGATGGTATCCAGAGTGCTGACGGAGCTGCCCAGGTTTTTCAGCGTAGTGGATAGTTCCAGAACAGTATTCCAGGGTTCCTGCAGGTTGTACTCACGGCGCACGATACGGGTAGTGACCGAAAGCCCCAACTCCTTATCCGCAACACGGACATAATCGCCCAGACTCCAGGCTTCATGCTCATAGCCCGTCAGAACGGACAAGTCCATCGCATTTAGCACATAGGACACGGTGGGCTTGCAGTATTCCGCAAGGCGCATGGCTGTAAACTCCTTCATCTGGTATGGGTTGGTGAAGGAGGAACAGTCCAGGGTGGTAATGCGGACTTCCTTGGAATAGGTGTAATCCTCAAGGTATGGCTTGCCGCCGTTGATATCGGCAAAGGTCAGTCCATCCGCACCTACGGCATATAGCCTGGTGACCAGGGAGCGGGTGTCCACGATACGCTCGATGCTTTTCATGTTCTTTTTATATGCAAACAGCGCGCCGCTGTCCTTGCCGTTGACCGTCAGCAGATGCACCAGTCGGTTGGGGCAATCGAAAACAAGGTCACCGCCGTGGAGATTGGCAATGCTACGAAGAATGGAAAGAGCGTTCTTTTCAGTGGAAGTCCAGGTACGCTTGGTGGTCACATTGACCGTGCCGACACTCCATTCGGTGTCTGCCAGAGCGTAAGCCATAGCAACATCAGCGGTCTCGGCATCAAACTTCTTTTCTTCCTTACGGACGGAGAAAGTCAGGTCATAGAACTCTGCTTCGGCATATACCTGGGTAATGGTGCTGCCAGTGCTGTCCTTCACATCTGTGATGGTGCGGATTTTATATACATCATCAACGATCTGGATTTTCTTCTCGTTATCGATGTACTTTCGCTTGCTGTCACGGTACGGAATGCTGAAGGTCAGCGTATCCTCACCATTGATCTCGCCCGTAACAATAATGTCATAGGCATTTTCCAGAACCGCTTCCCAGGCACCGTTGGAGTCCAGAACTACTGGTCTGGCATAGCCGATCTTCTCGTAGGGAGCCTTGGGTATGTCGTAGAGCCGGATATCCACCAGTTTCGGAGTCTTGGAGGTGTCCGAAGTGGTAAGCGTGACCTTGAAACGGATGTAGTTTCGGTTGGGAGATTGCAGCTTACCGTCCGAACCGACCACGATCCAGTCACTCCAGTCGGTGAGATCATCACTGGTGGAAGTCTCCACGGATGCAATGGCGGTAACTCCCGCTGTATACTCACTGGTAACGGACACCTTACCCGTGCCAGAAAGATTGCAGGTGGCAGCTTTCGTATAAATAACACCGCTTTCCGGGTAGACACCGTCAGTGGCTTTCAGCGTGACACCGCTTGTATCGGTAAGAGCATCTACATCAGAAGAACTGTCCGCACCGTTGCAGAGGACGGTTGCCTTGAAATAATCTGCCAGGTCATCTGCGGTTAGTGCAGAATCGCAATCCAGAAACCAATCATCGAAGCCACCTGCGTAGTAATAGGTGTCGGCGTGCATACCAATAACCAAATCGGCAACGCAGGAGCGGTTCAGTTCACCGGTGAATGTCAGCACATCGGACATCCAAACTTCGCCCGTGGAGCGGTCGCCCACAACATAAGTGAACTGTTTACTTGTAGGCTCAATGACTCCGGCAATAAAATACCAACCACCGTTGACCAGAGAGAACGACGGGGTCACAGTCTTATCCAATATCAGTGAACCAGACGAGTTATACAGCATAATTCTGGGCTTGCCGGAATACAGAGACAGATATAAAATCGGCTGTCCGGGACCGTAGCGGGTGTTGAAGATGGGACAGAAAGTATTACCCACCGAGTAAGTGGTAGGGTTCATCCAACCGCCCACAATGATGCGTTCACCGAGGTTTGCAAAGATGCTGCCGTCATTGGTGACCTGCAGGTGGGTCTTTTCAGAGGTCGGGTTGTTGATATTGAATCGGAACTGGCGACCTTTTGGGCTTTTGGAGAGGTTTGCGGTAGTGCCAGACCAGTTGATAATGGTAAAGTTGCGTCCGCAGCCGGATTCATCCACCAGTGAGGTATCTTCATCCGGCGCAGCCTCATTAAAACGCCACAAGCCGGAGGCGGCATACTCTGCCGGAAATTCACCCGTGAAATCCGTCTGCTTGTTCAGAATTGTTTTCAGAGACATACCGTCACCTCCATCTGCTCTTGGCTTGAATTTGTAGTTCGGTCAGCGTGGCGTTGTTTACCTCCACAGTGACAGTGTTATCACCGACCACCAGGGTCGGAAAGTTCAGTTCCTGCAAATATGGCAGGCCGTTGCGGAGTGTTTCTCCGTTCTCGTCCACCACATAGGAGGTCATTTTATCGGTGTCCACGATGAGGGCTTCTCCCTCGGAAAGTGTGGCATTTACGATCTTCATTTCCGTGCCGTTTGTGGTGATGCTGATATAGTTGCTTGCCCCGGCAGTCAGCACACCTTCGATGCGGTAGACCGGCAGGGACTCTATATTGCCAATGGCGCGAGTCACGGTGTGAGCGCCTTCCTCGGTAATGGAGAAGGTCTCATCCGTCAGTGCATAGGCAAATGGGTCTGGGCAGAAAAACTTCAGTTCAAAACTGCCTGCCGAGCGGATGAGCCTTTCACAGTCCACCGCATCGTTCAGTCGTGCCATGAAATATCTGTCCGGGACATCATCGAACACAAGCTGATGAAGTCCTTGGGTGGGGTCAAGCCAAACGGCAATGTTATCCAGAGCGGAGACCAGTGCCGTGAAGCTGTGCTTGGGATAGATGCTGCAATGGGCGGTGATTTCTCTGTAATCGAAATCAGCGCCGAAGTCTGCAACACCATATTTCCCCGGCACGGTGGTGGTAAAGTTGCGAAGTTTACCACATACCTGCCAGGAGGTCAGACGGGCTTTGACGCCCATACTGGCCGATGTAATATCGTTATAGGTAAAACCCATAGGTCAAAGCCCTCCTTTATGCTGTAGTGAAGTGACCCTGTGCGCGAGAGCCACTCTGAATAAGGTTGTAGAGTTCCTGGGAAATCTTACGGATATCCTCCTCGCTGCGGACAACCATCTGCTGAATGGTAATGAGTGCGCCGTAGCCCATTCCGCCAATGCCGGAAGCGGTATCGTTTCGGTTGACCGTGCCGTTAACAGTGAAGTCTGTCGGCAGCGCGGTGGTCATATCATCAGCCAAGCTATGCATCACATCGTTGATTTCAGAACTCATGCCTTCAGCGGCTGCAACGGCATCTTTACCGTTGGCATTGATAGCCCCTGCCAGACCTTCCACCAACATCTCACCGACCCAGCCCATTTCCTTGGACGGGGATGCGATACCGAAGAAGTCGCAGATACCATCCCAGATGGAGGAAATCCACCCGGACACCTTGTTCCAAAGCCAGGATGCCAGGGACTGGATGCCCTGCCACAAGCCACGGACAAGGTTGCCGCCGACCTCGGCAAGTTGCGATACGCCCTTACCGAAGGCAGAGACCAGACCCGCAAGGATCTGTGGTACAGCCTTTACGATTTCAACGATGATGGTCGGCAGATTAGCAATAAGGGAAATGAACAGTTCCACACCTGCCTGCACGCTCTGGGGAATGCTGTTTATAAGGGCATTGACCACAGAACCGATGATTTCCGGGATAGCCGCCACAATGGTGGTGATGATCTCCGGCAGAGCCTGCACCAAAGAAATCAGCAGGTCGATACCCGCCTGGATGATAAGCGGAATGCTGTCCAAAACAGCGGTGATGATGCCGTCAATGATCTGCGGGATAGCTTCCACCACAGCAACGATAATGTCCGGCAGAGCTGCCACTAAAGAGGTCAGAAGCTGAATGCCCGCTTCGATGATTTGGGGAATTGCGCCGAGAATGAACTCAACAATCGCTGTAATAATGGAAGGCAGTGCTTCAATCAGTGTAGGAATTGCGGCAAGCAAACCCTCTGCCAGTCCCATAATCAGTTGCAGGGCGGCATCGAGGATCATAGGAAGGTTGGAAATCAGCCCCTCCACGATGGTGATGATTGCCTGCACTGCGGCGGGGATAAGCTGCGGAAGTGCCGAGCCGATACCCTCTACCAGAGAAACGATGATCTGAACGGCGGCATCCACCAGAAGCGGAAGGTTCTCGATCAGCGTGTTCACAATGGTCATCACCGCTTCAATGACTGCCGGGACCAGTTGTGGTATCATCGTCAGCAGCGTAGTTAGCACCTGGGAGAACAGATCGACCACGGTGTCCAGTAAGGTCGGGAGCAGATCACCCACAGTCGCAAGCAGTGCATTCAGCGCCGTTGGCAGAGCCGAGATGATATTCTCGATAACCGGGGTAATGTTGGTCAGCACATCCTGGAAGGCATCCACCACATTGTTGCAAAGCTGCTCAATGTCAGCATCCGCATTACCGAAGCCCACGATAAGGTTGTCGATAGCCGCCTTCATGGCGTTCATGGAGCCTTCAATGGTGTGTTCCGCTTCCGCAGCGGTCGCACCTGCAACACCCATGCTCTCTTGAATGACGTGGATTGCTTCAACTACATCGGCGTAGGAACTGATATCGTACTCAATGCCGGAAATCGCCTGGGCATCAGCAAGCAGCCGTTCCATTTCGGTCTTGGTGCCGCCGTAGCCGAGTTTCAGGTTATCAAGCATCGTGTAGTTCTGCTTGGCAAAGCCCTGGTATGCATTTTGGATGAGTCCGATGTCTGTACCCATCTTATTGGCGTTATCCGCCATGTCGGTGATCGCCATATCCGCATACTTGACTGCCGCCTCCGTATCACCGCCCAGAGAGGAAATCAGCGATGCGGAGAAGGATGTGACCGTGGACATATAGTCATTGGCCGACATACCGGCAGTTTTATATGCGTTATTGGCGTACTCCTGTAGGGATGCGGAGGAGTCTTTGAACAGGGTGTCGATACCACCGACAAGCTGTTCATACTCACCGTAGGCTTCCACCACAGCTTTGCCCAGGGACACAGCGGCGGCTGCGGCAGCAGTTACCACCGCGCCCA
>OKXB01001401.1_pt1 | contig 23871 bp, 20 predicted proteins | sample 1601731 | NCBI WGS metagenome assembly OKXB01 (sample SAMN04414077, study PRJEB24778) | human gut metagenome | material: faecal | host: Homo sapiens
GTGATGGTCAGCGCGATGGTCACGAGCGATTTCACGCTCAGGAGGTTCGCGAGTTTTTTCAGCAAGAGGTCCATTTCAATCGTCCTTTCCTTTGATCTTGATATTGGCGAGCAGGGCAAGCTCTGCCGTCCACGCGGCGAACCACGCGACGGTCAGGCTGTCCGGCACAATTTTGTCGTTGGCGGTGAGTACGAGACTCACGATCTCCAGCAATATACAAATTTGCTCCAGGTGTTGCAATAGAGTCCATCGAATTCTGTGAAGCGGCCAGATTTTCTATGTATATCAATTCCAGATGCATCGCATTTCCTTGCTCTTTTGGGATTGGAGACGACATCTTCTCTGTTAATTTGAAACAACATTCATTACAAGAAGCTTGGGAATCTGAGAGCTTTGCTAAATTTAGAGAGAAACAGACTAAAGTGTGCGCTAATTGCACTACGGGCATTTGCAGGAGTTGTGGACTGGAGCTTGGGTTAAACCTTTGCGGAAATATTAAAGGGAATCTACAATAGCATTCAAATCCTGCGCCGCAGTAAACAAGAAATAAGCAAAAACCCTCTGAAATCAGCCGATTTCAGAGGGTTTTGGTCCGAGATGGGAGACTCGAACTCCCGGCCTGATGGTCCCAAACCTATGTCTGAACCTTCGGGAAGCCCTGTTGCGCCCTCTTTGGCGCTTTCCGGCACTCCTTCGGTTCCTCTTTGGAACTCTTTTGCCCTGTTCGTTTCAGGCACCACTTTCGTCTTTTGGGATTTGTGTGGGATTGAATTCTGTATATTAAAAGTGCTTCCGACCAGATTTACCTCCGACAGCGGGTGTTTTTGCCGCAGAGAGCAGCTCAGAAATTGCGCCGCATAAACAAAGAAATAAGCGCGATGACAAAGAAACAGCAGGCTGACTTGGATGATAGCCAGCCTGCTGAGCGAAGATGCTTATTCGATGTTTTGCCTTTCAGCAGCAATGCGTGTTCTTTTACCAGAGAATGCAATGCCGATTTTTATAATTGACGTAACATTCATTGCCTGCAAATCAACGCTGTATGCACGGTCGTTAATCTGTTGCAAGGCAACATTAGCAAGGTCTTCAAGCTGTGTTTCAGAGCGGTCTTTCCCGGCCTTTAATTCAATCAGAATACCAGGCAGCCGCTTATTCAAAGGAAGCATCTGAATATCAAATCGTCCATCACCAGCTTCGCGATTGGAGGTAATGCGATAGCTGTTGTCCATCACAGCGCACATACCCAATATCAGACCATGGTAAAATGTTTCGTCGGCAGCATCGTGGAAACTTATTGTTTGGAGCAGAAACTTCTCCAAGGTTTTTTGCAGTGAGTCGATATCTGCCTTGTAGATAGCTTCCTGAATAGAAATAGCAACGGAACGAGGAATAATATTCTCAGGCTGAGAGAGGATCTCCTTGCTGTAGACGAAAGAAATCTCTTTGTTGGGCAGAGCCACTTCGCACATATAATCCTCGCCGTAAGACTGGTCGCAGCTCACAGCCTTCAAATAACCTGCCACCAGCAGGAAGCTGTATACAGAGGACGGATCATTCTGGATCTGCGGATAAATGACACCGGTGTCAATGTGCGTAACGAAGGATTCGCCCTTCATCAACAGCTCCAGACGCTCCATAATATCCGGCGTTGCAGAAGCCAGCACCTCGCGGATGATGTCATTGCTTCCGGTAGACTGCCAGAATGCTTTGGGACGGCAGTTATTATTGAAGTATCCAATGACAGACCAGGGATTAAAAATCTCGGTATTACCGAAGCGGTACCCATCATACCAATCGCAGAGCTCCTGATACTTATCAGATGCGCTGTAGTATTCTGCCATTTCACGCACTTCGTCCGAGGTGAAACCGAAATACTCGCTATAACGTTCATCCAAGATGGAGTTGATTTTCAGGTTGTTCAGGCCGCTGAAGATACTCTCCTTTGCAACACGCAGGATGCCGGTCAGGAAACCATAGCTCAGATGCGGATTGTCCTTCAGGCCACCGGAGAACAGATTGCGCATAAATCCAATGACAGTATCATAGAAACCGTTCACATGTCCCTGCTGGATGGGAGTATCGTATTCGTCAATGATGACGATGGGGGCAACATCATGGTGCTTATGAAGCAGCAGCGTCAATGTCCGCAGGGACATTTGATAATCCACTTCATCAGCAGCTTCTGTTGCGAGAATGGAGTATTCCTCTTTTTCGTAATTACTGAGCGCAGAACTGGAGGCCAATTCATCGTGACGGCGGAATTCCTGCGCGATCAGCTTTTGGAGCGTCTGATAGGTTTCTTCCCAAGAAGTATATTTCACGTCCTTAAAAGACAGGAAAATCACAGGATACTTTCTGTGATGGGCACGGTAGGATTCCCCGCAAAACCAGATTTTCTTGTCTCTGAAGTAAACGGATGTGTCCTCGGTCGTCTTTTCGAAGAAAGTGCGGAGCATATCCATGTTCAACGTTTTGCCAAAGCGTCTGGGGCGGGTAAATAGGGATACTTTGGGGCGCTCGTCCAGAAACTCCTTGATCATTAAGGTCTTGTCCACATAGTAGTAGTTTTTGCAGGCGTCCCGGTAATCAGATACGCCAATGGGCAACGGCTTGCGCGCAGATGATGCTGCGGGCTTTACCTCACTCCGATGACCACGCTTATCCATCGGCTTTTGAGTACCGTCCGGGATAAACCACTGCCTGCCCTCCTTATATGCGCCGGAGATACGTCCGGCCTTGCAAAGCTCATTGACCCGCCGTTCAGTAATGCCCCAAGCAGCAGCCGCTTCTTTGATCGTCATATTGGAACACCTCCATTGCAGTTCGTCAAGAACATTATAACTACTGTTCCGAGCAAAATCAACTATATTATTCCGAACAATAACGACATTATTCGGAATAGTTTCGTTCTGCAAATATTCTGTTCTTTCAGTAGCTATTTCCTGCTTTCTGTGATATTGTTCGTTTGCCAAAAGGAGGCGACGATATGCAGAAAGAAAATACCATGACAGTCGGGCGGTGGTGCGGCCGGTGGTTCATCACCAACCGCCATAAATGGAACGGCAACACCGAAGGCGGGTACCGCAATCTGATTTACAGCCACATCCTCCCCAGCATCGGAAATATGGAGCTCTCTGACCTAACAGAGCAGACGGTCACGGATTTCTACGACAGCCTGCAGAGCTGGGGGCTCAGTGCCAGAAGTGTCTGGTGCGTCCACCTGCTTCTGCGGCGGTGCATGGACGAAGCGGCACGGGAACAGCTCATTCCATACAACCCGGTGCGGCTCTGCCGGGAGCCCAAAACAGAGGAATACAAAACAGCCCCTTTGCGTCTGGGACAAATTCAGCGTTACCTCAACACAGCCGAGCAGCTCAGCGTACTTCCCATCATCTATACGGGACTATCAAGCGGTCTGCGGCAATGTGAACTGATCACCTTGTCGTGGGCCGATTTTCATGTCCGCTACAAGTACATCCTCAGAGGACAGCGCCTGCTGATACTCAATGACAAGACGGTACTTCTTCTTGAGCAGATACCGGAAACGGCCTCGCCCTATGTGTTCCTCAACCCCAAAACCGAAGCGCCGTACAAGCTCCACGAGTTCTACTATCTGCACAAGAAGATTCTGAAACAGGCAAGGCTCCCATGGGTAGCCTTTCGAGACTTACAGCGCCAGTGTATGGAGGTGGGAATATGACGCTTCGGGAATACATCATCTTCTGGCAGGAAACCTACGACAGGTACCAAAGCAGGTCGACCACCTATGCGGCACACAACTATGTGTTCAAAAACCACATCCTCCCCGGCTTGGGAGATGTGCTCCTCTCTGAATTGACATCGGAGATGGTTGGAGAATTTCTGGAGGAACGGAAGCGCTTCGGCAATCATCGAACCAGCAGCTCTGGCTTGGGAGAAGAAACCATGCGGCACATCCACCGCCTGCTCCAGCAGTGTCTGGACCAGGCCATTCGGGATGGCCTTATATCAGAGAATCCCGCCAAGGCGTTTCACTACCGCAAGTCCACGACGGTGAAAGCAAATATCATGACGCCTCTGGAAATGGAGGACTATCTGGATGCCGCCGAGCGTCTGGGCTACCTCCCCATGTTCATGCTGGCACTGACGACAGGGCTTCGCCAAGGCGAGCTCATCGCCCTGAAATGGAGCGACCTTGACATCGAAAGTCGGACGCTGACCATCGCAGAAAACCGTGCCGTGGTACGGCGAGAGCTGGTGGAGTGCGGTCGCCAGACAAGGCCAATAAGGCTGACTCCGGAGGTGGTCGACCTTCTCACCATGGAGCACAGTAAGCACCCAAGCAGTCCGCTCATGTTTATGCACCCAGCCACGCTGAAACCCTACTCGCCGCAGATGGTGCGTCGGATGCACATTGAGATCATCAAGGAAGCGGGAATCGACCATATCCGATTCACGGATCTCCGCCATACCTGCGCCATCCTCGCTCTGAAGAACGGCATGGATACCAAGGAACTGGCGCAGATGCTGGGACACTACCGGCCGACGATCACCCGGCAGAACTATGAACCTTATCTGCAACACAAGGTACAAAAGGATGAAGATATGCCAAACGAAGCCACTCAGGACGAGCTGCAGCAGGCGGCAAATATTCTGGATAATCTTCTGAAATTCTGATAGCTATTCCGCAAAAGGTGAGTTGTCCACAGAAATCAATCATTTTACACTCAAAGAGGAGGAAACAAAATGAAAAATAGAATCATCATCACTGCTACATTCGCCGCCTGTCTCGCCCTGTGTGCCGCTGTGTGGCCACAGACCGAAAAGGTCGAGAAAACACCCACACCGAGCGAAACGACCGCCGTGATCGCTCCACAGCCGACGCTTCCGGAAGCAGAGAAACCGGTGCTGCCAGTGGTAACAGAAAAGAAAGAAACGGAAATGCCGGAAACTAAATCAGCCCCGGAAACAACCACTGAGGAGCTACCCGTCCCTGCACCGGAAATAGAAGATGAACCCGTGGCAGAACAGAAATCTGCACCTCCTACGCAGACAGATCCCACTCCGGTACAGCCCGCGCAACTTGAACCAAAAACGGCACCGGAGTCAATAGCTAATGATAACGAACTGGCGGATATGGTCTATGTCCCCGGCTTTGGCTGGATACAAAGCGAAGGCCCCAATCATGTCGAGTATGCCGAGGATATGTACGAGAACGGCAACAAAATCGGCACCATGGGCTGACCACAAAAATTGCGCCGCATAAACAATGAAATAACCGCAGGGGAGCAAAAAAGCATTCCTGCGGTTACCCTTTGCCAGTTTATAATTCAAAATCTCTCGTCTGGAAAGGACATTGCAAATCTAAATAATGGATTTTCAATAGACAAACTAATCTTCCTGTGCTAAGATTATCTTGTGTTAGAGTAAACTCAGTGTATGAGGTGTCCATATGAGTCAAATTATTCAGAAATTAGATCAGCAGCAATTGAAATCCCTCTGCGGTATCGTGGCTCATACGTCTGAAGGATTGACTAAAAGCGAATTAACAACACTTTTGGGTCAATGCAGAATTTGTTCTGTTGATGACGGCTCCTCCCGTAATCAGTTGGGATATACCATAGGCTTAAACAAAAGAGACTGGCTTTACAATTGTCTGGTAGCGGAGATAAACAAGAGCCAATCGTTTAGTAAGGTCTTTTCGTTTTTGCAGGCAGTGCTGAATCCTGCCGCATACACGAGTGCTGATAGCAGGCAAAAATACAGGTACTTATTCGAGGAAACAAACAAAGTCCTTCTCTTTGCCGGGTTATCGATTGACCAAAGTGGGCGATTGGTAGCGGTTTCGCAAGCTGAAACACTTTCTGAAGTTGACCAGCGAGTCAACCACTTGAAAAAAGCTCTATATGACCGTGCCATACATTCTGAGGTACAGAAGTACTGTGTTGAAGACTATTTGAGAGCAGACTATTATGATGCTGTGTTTGAAGCGTCAAAAGGATTGGCTGAACGTGTCCGGCAGATTTCCGGCTTGACTACAGATGGTGGAACACTTTTTCAAACTGTGTTTTCCAAGAACGATCCCTATATCTTCTTTAACGCAATGAAGACCGATAGCGAGCGCAGCGAATTTACAGGCTTGAAGGAACTGCTTGAGGCAATCTTCCACTTGGTTAGAAATCCAGCAGCGCACACACCCAAAGTTAATTGGAAGACTGATGAAACGAAGGTACTTGATATACTTACGTTAATATCGTTTGCACATAAGTATTTAGACGAGTGCCATCGTATGCCAGGAAAATAACGAGAGGATGCTTAGTATGGATAGACCTCAATATGTAAATTGGATTGTTCGAGAGGACGGAGTGGTTTTTGAAGACCAGCAGCCATTGAACTGTTACAGGCTATCCTATGTCAGAGATGACGCTATCCTCGATGACTGGGCACTTCACATTAGAAAGCAGTATGTTCCAGATGGGGAATTGGAAGAAGATGCCGCGTTGAACAAGTTGACGGTAGAGGAATACTTGCGCCAATATATTATCCCGCAAAAAGGAGAACCATTTGGACCGACGGCACGGTCAAATGATATTAGCGAAATTCTGTTTGCGGATTTATTTGAATTCATCCTGAACTATGAAGTTCCACGGTGTAAGCAGCACAACCGTTCCGGTAAAAATGAATCTGAGCATGGCACAGATATAATTGCATACAGGTTCTTCGCTGAGGGAAAAGCCCCGCATAAAAACGATGAGCTTGTGGCAATAGAGGTAAAAGCGCTTCTTTCTTCAAATGAGGCCGGTAAAGTAATTAAAGATGCAGTTACCGATTCAAAAAAAGACGAGGATAGAGTTTCTCATACTTTGAATTACTACCGAAAAAAGCTCCGCTTTATGGGAAAGTCAACAGAAGCAGCGGATGTAGCAAGGTTTCAACAAAAAACCGAATACCCTTATAGAACATCCTTTGTAGGGGCTGCCATTTCAAGCTTGCCAGCTGTCGAAAAGAAAGTCATTGTCGGTATTATGGGAGCAGATTTGGAACTGAAAACAGATCAGTCCGTTTTTTATGTCCACGGAGCAGATTTGATGTCCCTGACACATCAAGTATTCGAAAGGTGTACTAAATGATTTTCTCAAATACTTCAAATTATATGCTCAAATACCAAAAAGCCAAAGCAAAACTTGTAGAGTATGACATTCCGCAAAAGGATTATCCTAAGTTTCCATTAAATTCGAATGAACTATCCTATCCTGTTGTTTACATACTTTCTCGATATGCCGAAAGTGTCATCGAAAACAACGTAGCTGACATGGAAGAATTTTCACCGCATTTGGTGGCTGCTTCACAATACTTTGATGCGGCTGTAGGGGCCAATGATCGTGAGGAATATGATGCTGATTTTTTACTGTCTGGAGCTGCGGCTTATTTTCTCTCTGATGATTTTGGAAGTGCAAAAGTTTTATGTTCTGATTTTTTTGTACGGATAAATCCGGAAATCAACGAGCCTCAAAAAATCACGGGTAACTTACTCGGGTATCTTCTGCTGAATCGAGACTTTCATATAAGTGTAGATACTCCTAATGGAGAAAAAGTCTGCCATTTATTGCTGGTCTATTACAACACAGGAGAAGGGGTAGAGGAAATACGGAGCCTATTATCGGAGTATAGAAAAGCGATTTATGAAAATGACGCTCCGATGGAAATATACTATGTCGATATATTGTGTGCCATTGTTATGGTGGCCTTGTCCAAGTCATCGTGGATCCTTCTGCCCAGGTATTCTGAGTTAGATCAGTCCCTATGGTCAGATTACCTTAAAAGCCCCAAGGCGCCAAGAATGCTGTGGCCTGCGCAACAGCTTATTGGCGAAAAGGGAGTTTTAAGGGGTCAGAGCGCGATAGTACAGTTGCCAACTGGAGTAGGAAAAACTAAAAGTATTGAGCTGGTGATTCGCTCGTCTTTTGCCTCAGGCAGAGCAACCACAGCAATAATAGTTGCTCCGCTCCGTGCTCTGTGCAACGAAATAGCAAATGATATGATTTCGGCATTCGGGGATGAGGTTTTAGTCAACCAGTTTTCTGATGTTCTCGAGGAAGACTTTTCCCTTGAGTTGTTCTTGTCCTTCAAGTCAAAAATACTGATCTGTACCCCTGAGAAGCTCAGTTATATTATTCATCATCAAGCTGATTTCCTGGATGAAATTGGTTTGTATATATTTGATGAAGGCCACATGTTTGATGACGGAAGTCGAGGGGCTATTTACGAATTGTTGATTTCTGAAATCCGGAGCCACATATCAGGGAAAGAGCAAATCATTCTTCTTTCTGCGGTACTTTCTAATGCCGAGCAGATTCAAAAATGGCTCTTGGGTGAAGCTGGTGTTTTAGCGTCAGATTCCAAAATTAAAGCGACACCCAAAACAATCGGGTTTGCCTCGCAAACAAAAGATATCCACTATTATTCTGATGATTCAGCGCAGGAAGATTTTTACGTTCCCCGCAGTATAGAGGTTATTGCATTACAAAAGCGTCCCCGCGAGAAAAAGCAGCGCTATTTCCCAGAGTTAACAGATGCCAAAGACATTGCGATATATTACGCAAATAAGCTATGCAAAAATGGTGGAGCTGCCATTTTTGCTAATCGAACCAGTACCGTGCTGACTGCAATCAACAGAATTATTGAATTAAGGGATCGGGGATGCCTCCTCGCTGAGATTAAAGGAAACAGCGATGGCAAAGAAATGAGTCGACTGGCACAGTTGATGTCCGACTATTATGGGGAACAGCATCCATATACGATTGCCTGCCATTTAGGAGTTCTCCCGCATTATTCTAACTTGCCTAATGGACTGCGTCTTGCTGTAGAGTATGCCTTTAGAAACAAAGCTGTGCGTCTGGTTGTCTGTACATCTACTCTTGCACAAGGAGTAAACATTCCAATAAAGTATCTGTTTATGACCAGTTTTATGGTCGCACGAAACAGTATGCAAATTCGTAGTCTTCAGAATTTGATGGGACGAACTGCGCGATCTGGAATGTATACCGAGGGAAGTGTTATCGTTACAGACCCTCAGCTGTTCGATAATAAGAACAACCGAAGAAATGGCGGCAATTACAAATGGAAAGATTGTATTAAGATGTTTGACAGTAGCGCTGCGGAGCCTTGTGGAAGTTCAATCCTGTCGCTTGTTCAGGACATCCGAATTGACTATGAAACCAGAGTTATCGGTGCCAAAGTTGCTCAATACATTATTGACCACTATGCTGAAACAGATTGTTTCGGACAGTGTGTCAGCAAACTTACTGCAGCTCTTCACAAGGCACATCCACAAAAAAGTGCCAACAGCATTGTGGAATCAATGATGGCACGAAAAAGCATTGTGGAGGCCATCGAAAACCACCTGTGTTTTGTATTTTCAATCGGTGAGGATGCTGATAAGCAGGCGGTAGCGGCTGATATTTGCAAAGGAACTCTGGCATACTTCATGGCAAATGATAATGAAAAAGCCTTGTTAGAAAGAATCTTTGATGTCATCACATCGAAGATAAGTGAACTTGAGCAATCACAGATTAAGAACTACGCCAGAACTATGGTCGGCATTAAGCTTTCGTTACAAATTGAAAAGTGGATAGCCGAAAACCACCTTACCCAGCAGAATTATACAGATGAACAACTGGTTAAGATGCTAATATCTTTTTTCCAGGAAACCCATACGCTCAAGAAAGAAATAGACTGCTTTGCGGATATTTGCCAAATGTGGCTTGAAGGCTGTTCATTTGTTGAAATGCATGAGCGTACATCCTTGCCGATAGCGGATCTTGAAGATATCTGCAGCAAGTTCATTTCTTACGAATTAAGTTTCTTTGTGGGGAACGTCATGGATATCATCGAAATCAATGACGAGGACTTAGTTAATCCATTGCCCAATTTGCTCCTTCTACAAAGAAGATTGAAATACGGAGTCAAAACAGAAACCGCAGTTTCGGTATGCGAGAAAATCTTTAATGACCGATTCCTTGCAAATCTTCTGGCAGACGAAATAGGCCATGATTCAATCGAGGCTAACAGCATCGTAGGTGTTATAAAGTCGCATAAAGATGACATCTTGGATATCCTATCGGCCTATCCGACGTACTTTTCCGAGCGTGTTCAATGGATATGTAAGGATTAACTTCATGGCTTACGCCGAAACTTTTGGCCGCATCAATTGTTCGAGCATATGAAGAATCAGAGGTGAAAAATGACTGTTTGCTATAATAAATTGTGGAAGCTCCTGATCGATAAAAACATGAAAAAGAAGGATCTGCGTCTGGCTACCGGCATGTCTACGACCGCCCTTGCCAAGCTGGGCAAGAACCAGCATGTCAGCACAGAGATCCTGACGAAGATCTGCACTGTGCTGGGTTGCGACTTCTGCGACATCATCGAATTGGTGAAGGAGGAGCAGCATGATTGACTTTTCCAAAATCGAGCAATATCGGGAGAACAACCGCATTGAGGCGAAGAAATCCCTTGGCGGTCTGCCCAAAAGCATTTGGGAAACCTACTCTGCCTTCGCCAATACCCACGGCGGCATTATCCTGTTGGGCGTGGAAGAATGGGCGGATAAATCCCTGCACACGGTAGATCTGCCCGACCCTGACAGACTCATCAAGGAGTTCTGGGATATCGTCAATAACCCTAATAAGACCAGCGTGAATGTCCTGTCCTCCAAGGATGTATTTGTCCAGGAGGTGGATGGCGACCACATTGTGGTCATCAATGTTCCCCGTGCAGAGCGCTCTTATAAGCCGGTTTATGTAGATGGTAACCCGCTCTGTACCTATCGCCGCAACGGAGAGGGTGACTACCGCTGCACCAAGGAAGAATATCAGGCCATGGTGCGGGACGCATCCGTGAAAACGCAAGACATGCTCATCCTGAATGAAATGGACATGACTGTGTTCAACAAGGAGAGCATCCGCAGCTATCGCCAGAGGATGCGCCTTTCCCGTCCTGGCCATGTATGGGAGGCGCTGGAGAATGAAGATTTCCTCCTGAAGCTGGGCGCCGTGGGCATCGGCTCTGACGGAAAGAAGCATCCCACCTCTGCCGGACTTCTCATGTTCGGTAACGAATATGACATTGTGCGGGAATTCAACGCTTACTTTCTGGATTACCAGGAGCAGTATGACGCCGACACGCGATGGACCGACCGGATTATTTCCTCATCCGGCGACTGGAGCGGCAATGTGTACGACTTCTATTTCAGGGTCTACAACAAACTGATTCAGGATATCAAAGTTCCATTCAAAATGGACGGAGGTACTCGTGTAGATGATACCCCGGTGCATCAGGCTCTGCGTGAAGCACTGGCCAACTGTTTGGTGAATGCCGATTATTACGGCAGACAGGGGCTGGTCATCGTCAAAAAGCGTAACAGCATTACGATGTCTAACCCAGGCAGCTTCCGCATTGAAATTGATGCAGCGAAGAGCGGCGGTGTATCTGATCCTCGTAATGGAACGATGCTGAAGATGTTCAACCTGATTGATATCGGTGAGCGCGCAGGGAGCGGTATTCCGAATATCTTCCGTGTCTGGCGTGAGCAGAATTGGACAACTCCGGAGATTACAGAGCAACTCGAGCCGGAGCGGACAACATTAACGCTTTTATTCTCCAAGGGAGACGATAAAAAAGCGACGATAAAAAGTGGCGATAAAAAAGCGACGATAAAATCTGCGCGACAGAAAGAAGAAATCATCGTCTACCTTACTGATCATATTTCGGCCAGAAGTGCCGATATTGCAGAGCTCCTTGGAGTCAAGAGTACACGAGCCAAGAAACTCCTCTCTGAACTGACCGCGGAGGATATTGTCGTAGCCGAAGGCGGAAATCGAAATAGAACCTATAAGCTGAAAGCGTAAGGAGAGTGTCAGATGCCAATTCCCAAATATGATGAGATGTACCGTGCCTTCCTTGATTGCTTGGCAGATGGCCAACTGCACAAATCAAAAGAGGTAAAAGATGCGGTTGCAGGGGTTTTCTCGGTTTCCGAAAAGGAACGGGCTGAGATGCTGCCAAGCGGGAAGCAGCAGCTTTTTGATAACCGTATTGGCTGGACAAGGACATATCTAAAAAAGGCAGGCCTTGTGCAAAGCCCGTCACGAGGTATTTATGTGATTACGCCAGCAGGCAGACAAGTCCTCAATGAAAATCCTCCTCAAATCGATAACCTTTATCTTCAGCGCTTTGAGTCATTTCGAAAGTTTATTTCTCCGAACAATAATGAAGAAAGCACCACTTCGACACCCGCAGCAAAAGTATCCAGTAAAACACCACAGGATATTTTGGATGAAGCCTTTCAGCAGATCAACACTACCCTGGCAGATGATCTCTTGAGTGAAATAATGAAGCAGCCTCCCGCTTTCTTTGAACATCTGGTCGTCAAGCTGTTGACGCAAATGGGATATGGTGGCTCGGTGGATGATGCCGGCACGGTCATCGGGCAAACCGGTGATGAAGGCATTGATGGTATCATCCGTGAAGACAAACTTGGCTTCAGCTTGATTTATATTCAGGCGAAGCGTTGGGATTGTGACAAAACCGTTGGCAGACCAGAGATTCAGAAATTCGTTGGTGCGCTGGCTGGACAAGGTGCTTCCAAAGGATTGTTCATTACGACGGCCAAGTTCACGAAAGAAGCACGCCAATATGCAGAGAAGCAACACACCACAAAGGTCGTGCTTGTTGATGACACCACGCTGGCAAAATTGATGATTGAATATGATTTAGGGGTGTCCACGGAAGCTACATACGAAATTAAAAGAATTGACAGCGACTTTTTTGCGGAGGATCTTGATTGATTTTGCCCGCCAACTTCTGATAATAGCAACTTATCAAAAGCACTACTAAAGTTAGGAGGACACACATGAAATCCAACTTTGAATTTCTCAACAGATACTGGCCTGCGCTGGCACAGATCGGTGCGGCAGCGGAGAGCTATGTCTACTCCGATGCCAATGCCTGCCTGTATAAGTTGGGTATGTTTGGTGAGCGGCTGATTCTTGAGATTTTTGCTTTTGAGCATATCAAGGAACCGACCATCGACAACACCCACGCCAACCGGATTCGCCTGCTGAAGCGCGAAGGCCTGATTCCCAAGAAAATCGACGACATCCTGTATGCACTTCGCAAAACGCGAAACGATGCGGTCCATGCGGGTGCAGACTCTGTGGAGGATGCAAAAACGCTGCTCTCTATGACCTATAACCTTGCGGTTTGGTTCATGGAAGTATATGGCGACTGGGGATATATTGCCCCTGCGTTTGTCATGCCTGAAAATGTGGTGCAGCCGGACTATGAGTCCATCATTAAAGAGCAGGAGGAAAAGATTGTTGCACTCTCCAAGCAGGTCGATGCGGTATCCACCGCAGCATCGTCCAAGACATCCAAGGAACGTGCGGAAAAGGGTGAAACCGCATCCGAGAGCATGGATCTTTCCGAGGCTGAAACCCGCTATCTGATTGACGAGCAGTTCCGTAAATTCGGCTGGGAAGCCGACACCAATAATCTGCGTTACTCCAGGGGAACCCGTCCGCAGAAAGGGAGAAATCTTGCCATTGCTGAGTGGCCCACTGATTCTACTGTCGGCAAGAACGGTTATGCAGATTATGCTCTGTTTGTGGGACTGAAGCTCGTGGGCATCGTGGAAGCAAAGAAAGCCGCTATTGACATTCCGTCTGTAATTGACCACCAGTGCAAGGAATATGCCAAGGGTATTAAAGCTGAACATAAGGACTACGTTATCGGCCAGTGGGGTGCATATAAAGTCCCCTTTGTTTTTGCTACCAATGGCCGTAAATATCTGAAGCAAATCGAAACCAAATCCGGTATCTGGTGTCTGGATTTGCGTAGTGGAGCAAATGCCCCCAAGGCTCTGCAAGGCTGGATCAGTCCCCAAGGTCTGATGGAGCAACTCGAAAAGGATATTGCCGCCGCCAATGCCGCGCTCCAGAACACTCCCTTTGATTTACTGCGCGATCCGGATGGATTGAACCTACGCAAATATCAGATCAGCGCTATCGAAGCAGCGGAGCAGGCTGTCATTGACGGCAAACAGACTGTTTTGCTTTCCATGGCAACTGGTACCGGCAAGACCCGTACTATCCTTGGTATGATCTACCGCTTTATCAAGAGTGACCGTTTTAAGCGTGTCCTGTTCCTCGTGGACCGCACTGCGCTTGGCGAACAGGCCGAGGATGTTTTCAAGGAGGTAAAAATCGAAGAATTGATGACCTTGGATTCCATCTATAACATCAAGGGTCTGGATGAAAAGGAAATCGACAGAGAAACAAAAATACATATCGCAACGGTCCAGAGCCTTGTCAAGCGTATCCTTTATCCCGAGGGCGATACCATGCCCTCCGTTACAGACTACGATCTAATTGTGGTTGACGAAGCACACCGTGGATATATTCTGGATAAGGAAATGAGCGAAACCGAGATGCTCTACCGTAACCAGGATGACTACATCAGCAAATACCGCACCGTCATCGAGTACTTTGACGCCGTGAAAATTGCGTTGACTGCAACACCGGCGCTGCACACTACCGAAATCTTCGGAAAGCCTGTTTTTAACTATTCTTACCGTGAGGCTGTCATTGACGGCTATCTGGTAGATCACGATGCGCCACACAATATCCGCACCAAACTGCGTGTTGAGGGTATCAACTATCAGAAGGGCGAACAGCTTGCTATTTACGACCCGGTTACCGGTGAAGTCCTCAATAGTGCTGAGTTGGAAGATGATATGAAGTTTGAAATCGACAGCTTCAACCGACAGGTCATCACAGAGAATTTCAACCGGACTGTCCTCGAAGAAATCGCATGGGACTTCAACCCGGATGGTCAGGGCAAGACCCTCATCTATGCTGTCGATGACAACCATGCTGACCTTATTGTAAAAATTTTGAAGGAGATCTATGCGGATGGCGGCGTTGACAACGATACCGTCATGAAGATCACCGGAAGCGTGGCAGGCGGCAACAAAAAGAAAATCTCTGAAGCAATCAAGCGTTTCAAAAACGAGTCTCTGCCCAAAATCGTAGTCACCGTTGACCTTCTGACCACCGGCATTGATGTGCCGGAGATCACCACCTTGGTATTTATGCGTCGCATCAAATCCCGCATCCTTTTTGAGCAGATGTTAGGCCGTGCCACCAGATTGTGTCCCGCTATCGGCAAAACTCACTTTGAGATTTATGATCCTGTGGGTGTGTATGAATCCTTGCAGGATGTCAGCAACATGAAGCCAGTTGCTACCAACCCGTCTGCCAGTTTTGAAGATTTGATGAAGGGGCTGGAGGTAGCAACCACCGATGAGCAACTTGCTTATCAGATCGACCTGATTGTTGCCAAGCTGCAGCGCAAGCGCCGCAATGTGAGTAAAAAGGCACTGGAGCAGTTTGCCCACCTTACTGGAGGCAAGGATTTGGGTGCCTTTGCAGAACACCTTAACAGCAGCACAATCAAGGAGGCCACCGCTGAACTGCTGGGACATCGTGAGGCGTTCTCCGTGCTGGACAAGGACAGGACCCACCGCAAGCGCCCGGTTGTCATTGATAATCATGAGGACGAGCTGATTGACCACACCCGCGGTTACGGCGAAGGCCAGAAGCCAGAGGACTATCTGGAAGCATTCAGGGAGTTCATCAATAACAATATAAATGCCATCGCAGCTCTGCGCACGGTATGTACCAGACCTTCCGAACTCACCAGGGAAGCCCTCAAGAGCCTAAAGCTGGAGCTTGACCGCCATGACTTCACGGAGAAGCAGTTGAACTCCGCATGGAATGAGATGACCAATCAGGACATTGTGGCCGATATTATTGCCTTTATCCGCCAACAGGCTCTCGGTTCTGCGCTTGTAGGGCATGAGCAGAGAGTAAAGCACGCATTTGCAAAGTTGAGAATGAACCATGAATTCAACAAGACACAGTTAGAATGGCTCAAACGGATCGAGAAGGTTCTGTTGGAAGAGAGCGTTCTTGATGAACAAATTTTTGAAGTTGGCGCATTTAAGAATGCGGGTGGCTTTACGATTATTGACCGCCGTTTTGGTGGGAAGCTTCGTGAGATCATGACGGAGCTCAATGAGTATCTCTATGACGATGGAGGAAGCGTAGCGTGAACAATCAGGAAATCGTAGCAAAACTATGGAATCTCTGCAATGTATTACGGGATGACGGTATTACATATCATCAGTATGTAACGGAACTGACCTATATCCTGTTTCTTAAGATGTGCAAGGAAACCGGTACTGAAGGGGCTATCCCGGAACAGTACCGTTGGGACAAGCTCCTTGCCAAACAGGGCGTTGAACTGAAGAAGTTTTACAAAGAACTGCTGGAGCATTTGGGCGAGAGCTGTACTGGCCGCGTCCGGGAAATCTATCAGGGTGCCCAGAGCAACATTGACGAGCCAAAGAATCTGGAGAAGATCATCCAGACCATCGACCAGTTTGACTGGTACACCGCCAAGGAGGAGGGACTGGGCAATCTGTATGAAGGTCTCTTGGAAAAGAACGCAAATGAGAAAAAGTCCGGTGCCGGGCAGTATTTCACGCCCCGCGTTCTGATCAATATCATGACGCGGCTTGTTGCTCCACAGCCCGGTGAGCGGTGCAACGACCCTGCCTGCGGAACTTTTGGTTTCATGATTGCCGCTGACCGCTATGTCAAAGACCATACTGATGATTTGTTTGAGCTGCCCGTGGATCAGCAGGAGTTCCAGCGCACCCAGGCCTTCTCTGGCTGTGAGCTGGTACATGATACTCACCGTTTAGCTCTGATGAATGCCATGCTGCACGATATTAGCGGCCCCATTTATCTTGGCGATACCTTGTCCAATTTTGGCAAAGGAATGAAGGGGTATGATGTTGTCCTGACCAATCCGCCCTTTGGAACCAAGAAGGGCGGTGAACGGGCTACCCGCGATGACTTCACATTCCCCACCAGCAATAAGCAGTTGAATTTCCTGCAGCACATTTACCGCAGCTTGAATAAGACGGGTAAGGCTCGTGCGGCGGTTGTCCTGCCGGACAATGTCCTTTTTGCCGATGGTGACGGTGAGCGCATCCGCCGTGACTTGATGGAGAAATGTAATCTGCATACCATCCTGCGTCTGCCTACTGGTATCTTTTATGCCCAGGGCGTTAAAACCAATGTGTTGTTCTTCACCCGTGGCTATGAAGACAAGGGCAATACCCGCGAAATCTGGTTCTATGACCTGCGTTCAGATATGCCTTCCTTCGGCAAGACCAATCCCCTGAAGGAAAGCCATTTTGACGAGTTCGTTGAATGCTATAAGGATGGTGATCTGTCCGCCCGTAGCGAAACCTACAGCGCGGACAATCCCAACGGCAGATGGCGTAAGTTCACCTACGAGGAGATTCTGGCCCGTGACAAGACCAGTCTGGATATCACTTGGATGAAGTCCGACAGCGGAACTGAGGATTATACCCTCTCTGAACTGCTGGATCAGATCAAGGAAAAGTCCGCAAACATCGCCAAGGCTGTGGCTGCTCTGGAAGAACTGATCGGCGAGGTAGATGAGTAATGGATACGAAAGTATTACGGCAAAAGGTGCTTGACCTTGCCATCCGCGGCAAGCTGGTTCCGCAGGACCCTAACGATGAACCGGCTTCTGTTCTGCTGGAGCGTATTCGCCAGCAGAAGCAGCAGATGGTCAAGGACGGCAAGCTCAAAGCCAAGGACATCAAGAACGATACTATTATCTTTGTCAGTGAGGATAATTTGCATTATGAGAAGTTCGCTGACGGCAGCGTGAAGTGCATCGAAGATGAAATTCCGTTTGACCTGCCGGATGGCTGGGCATGGGCTAAAATCAATACCATTGCGTTTGTAACTAAGCTGGCCGGTTTTGAGTACACGAAGAATATTGCGCCGGGCTTATGTGAAGATGGCATTCCCCTTTTCAAGGGTAAGAATGTGCAAAATAGTACCATTGTCTATGAATTTGAATCGTTTATTCCCGAATCGGTTTCAGATGAACTCCAGCGCAGTCAGGTCACCAAAAAGTGCATTTTAACTCCCTATGTTGGCACTATAGGCAATATAGGAATTCATAATCGCCCAGGAAAATACCATCTTGGCTCCAATGTCGGAAAGATTGAACTCTATAATGATAATGCAGTGCTCCTTGAAGAATATGTCGTTGCGTACTTGCAGAGTGGGTTTGGTTACCAGCAGTTAACAAAACACATGAAAGCCACTGCACAGGCAAGTATATCAATCGAGGCTATTCGAGATGTATATCTTCCTATTCCTCCCGCAAATGAGCAATTGCGGATGTGGAGTGCGCTTTCTAACGCGCTGGCAATGATAGAGCGCATTGAGAATACAGAACTCGATATTACAAATTTGATTAAATCAACAAAATCCAAAATTCTCGACCTCGCCATTCGTGGCAAGCTTGTACCACAAGATCCGAACGACGAACCTGCTTCTGTCCTGTTGGAGCGCATCCGTGCAGAGAAAGAAGAACTCATCAAGCAGGGCAAGATCAAGCGGGATAAGAAGGAATCCGTCATCTTCCGTGGTGAGGATAACTCTTATTATCTCAAAACTGGAGAATTGGTGGAGTCGCTGGAGGACTGGGATTTCGAAGAACTCCCCGGCGGTTGGAGTGTGTGCTGCCTTGGAGAGCTGTGCGACTACGGTAACTGTACTAATATTGATACCGCTGATATCGCTGATTCTGCGTGGATATTGGATCTTGAAGATATCGAAAAAAATTCCGGTATTGTTCTACAAAAAGTACGCCAAGGCGAACGCAATGCAGGAAGCACAAAGCATCGTTTCCATAAAGGTCAGGTGTTGTACAGCAAACTTCGTCCTTATCTGAACAAGGTAGTCTTAGCTGATGAAGATGGATATTGCACCTCTGAGATTTTGCCATTAGAGTTTGAGTGGAATATACTTCCGCAGTATGCACGCTACTTTTTGATGTCCCCAACATTTTTGAGATATGCCAACAAGTGTTCATATGGCGTGAAGATGCCGCGCCTCGGAACAGCAGACGGGAAGAAAGCTATAATTCTTGTTCCTCCGCTTGAGGAGCAGAAACGAATCGTTATAGCAATTGAGCAGACTTTTTCCCAACTTGCTTTTATCACAGAAAACCTATCCTAATCAACAGCCGCCTTCGAAAGAAGGCGGCTGTTTCCCTTACCATGTGACGATCTTATCCACCAGCGCCCGCTGTTCGCTGGCAGTCCTACGAAGGTAGATGCGGGTCGTTTCAATACTCTCATGGCCCATCAAATCCGCCAAGAGAGCAATGTCATTGTACTTCTCCAGAAAATTCTTGGCGTACCGGTGCCGAAAGGAGTGCGGATACACAACCTTTTTATCCAGTCCATATTTGTCTGCATAGTTTTTGAGCTGTTGTGATATTCCGCGGGTGGTGATGCGCTCACCATAGCGATTCAAAAACAAATAGCCGGAGGAACGGTGTGTTTCCTCCAGCCATTCAAGAGTTTCCGTCCTCAACTATTTGGGTACGTATAACCTGCGCAGTTTTCCTCCCTTGGTGTACAGATCAAAGTAGCCGAGCTCCACATGCTCGATTTTGATTTGGATGAGTTCGCTGACGCGAGCGCCGGTGGCAGCCAGATACCAAACCACGAAGTACCACTCCATGTTACAGTCCTTCTTGAGCTGCTTTTTCAGAAAGTTGTAATCGGCATTGCTGATCACATTCTCCAGAAAGTTCTTCTGCTGTACCTTCACAGCTTTGAGCCGCAGACGATCCTTGTGCAAGAATTCCAGATACTTGTTCATTGCCTGGATACGCAAGTTGACGGTCTTGGGCTTGAAGAATTCCATCAGATACCCTTTGTAGGCCAGCAGGTTTTCCTTGTTGACCTCATCGTAGTGGGCATGATAAAAATCGACCGTCCAGAGATAGGAATGGATGGTGTTTTCCGAAAGATTGCTCTTTCTTAGGTGTTGCTCAAATGTTTCGTTTGTCCTCATAAAAGGTGCCTCCCAATAATGTTTTTGCGAAATTATCGCGCCAATATTATAGGGGAAATATGTGACTATCTCTTATTATGAGAAGATGGGGGGCAAGGTTGTGAATATCGATGACGAGATACCCTTTGAATTGCCTGAGAGTTGGGCCTGGTGCAGAGGTTATTCTTGCTTTGAAGGTCTGGGAAGCACAAAGCCCCAGGGCGATTTTTTCGACTATATCGACATTGACGCCATCGACAATCGACTCCATTGCATCAAGGACGCAAAGCACCTTCCAGTGTCTGATGCTCCAAGTCGGGCGAGCCGTGCTGTAAAAGATGGAAGTGTTTTGTTTTCGTTGGTCAGACCATATCTTGAAAATATTGCACTTGTTGAGGAGAAACATAGCAACTGTATCGCATCGACCGGTTTCTATGTCTGCAACTCCAACGGTGTGTTGCTGCCCGAATTTATGTTTTTCCTGATGATATCGGGTTATGTAGTCAATGGTCTGAATCAGTATATGAAGGGAGATAATTCTCCGTCTATAAGCAAGGACAACATAGAAAATTGGCTCTACCCGGTACCGCCGATAGGAGAACAGCAAACCATTTGCGCCAAACTGAAAACGGTGTTCACTCTGGTCGAGAATGTGGAAAAGAGCCTCAACTGAGGCTCTTTTCTATTTGATTGAGTTCAAAAAGCATTGCACCAATTGCTTCAACAATTCTGCGTTGTTCAGATAACGGAGGAAGTGGGACAATAGCCCGCTTTAGCATATCCTGCGTAAGTTGATTGATAGCAGTGGAATTGCTGTCATCGAATACACTTCTAAAGAAACTTGAACGAAGGTAATGCACGATAAACTCAAAATACTCTGTCCTATATATCGCCATGAATGCGCCAAAGGATGCGGGTTCTCTCAAATCTGGAATTAGCGCACATTTACCTACAAGCGACCTGCTCCCATTTCGGGCACAAATCAAAATATCATTCTTCTGTGCAAATTGATTTTCTCTGACAGTGGTTTTAACACGAACCAAGCCGCTCAAGTCAACTTGGTCGTTAACAATGTTGCACGAACGCAAAACCATGATGCCACCTGGCTCTATATCAGTCGGACGATATGTGAGCCCAATGTTTGTTGTGCCGATCATAGAAAGATTGCACCACTCCCAACCATCAGGAAGCTCAAAAGGCAGCTGATTATCAAGACAATGCAGCTTTCCATCAGCCATCTTCTCATAATAAGAGTTATCCTCACCACGGAAGATGACGGATTCCTTCTTGTCTCGCTTGATTTTGCCCTGCTTGATGAGTTCTTCTTTCTCTGCTCGGATTCGTTCTAACAGGACAGAAGCAGGCTCGTCAGTAGGGTCCTGTGGTACAAGCTGGCCTCGGATAGCAAGGTCAAGGATTTTCGTCTTTGCGCTCTCAATTATGTTTAGCAAATCTTCTTTATCTGAGGATACACTATCGACAATACTTAGCGCATCTTGCGTCTGCGCGTAAATCTGCATCTGCTCCTTATAGGGCGCTACGGGAATGAGAAGTTCTCTTAGTGTCGCAAGTCCAACCGTCTTTTGTGCCGTGCCAGTAGCCTTAGCATCACAGATAGACTTTACATATGATGACCCGAGTATGACATAGAGATAACGATTCGAAATGGTGCACGGACGAACTATTGCAATATGTCGCTGGAAACAGAATTTATCATCTGAATCTATCAAGACCGGAATCCCATAGGAGCCAGTAACCGTAAAAAGCAAATCACCATTTCGCGGCTTGCGAGTTTCGGGTAGTTGGCTGAAATATTCTTTGCTGACAAAACGCGTGTTTTCAAAAGATAACCGGCCCCCAGAAACATTTGAAATCACAAGAAAAGGAACGCCGAAAGATGTTTGCGGAGGAGGTTGGTGATCGCCGTCGCCAATCGCTTCTGCAACTGCACCAAGTCTTGACCACGCCCAGCCATCAGGCAGCTCAAATGGTATCTCATCCTCAATGCATTTCACGCTTCCGTCAGCGAACTTCTCATAATGCAAATTATCGCCATATGACAAGGGGGAGTAAAGCACTTGCGGTGCTTCACTCCCTCTTTCGCAGTCATTGATTTTCCTGCGCCCCATTCAGGCTGGCCCAGTGCTGGCGCAGCAGCCTTTCTGCTTCTCTGCGAAGGGAACTTTGGAACATGACAGCCACAACCAATGCGCTAAGCACTGCAGCCACAGGCTCCAGCCAGGGATATGCGGTCCAAAGCTGTTCTCCCCAGCAAACAAGCGGAACACCAACAAGCAGCATAAACAGCAAAATAATGATGACAACGTCGGGCCTGCCGTAGCCTTCATGTCTTTTGATTTTGGCCCGTATCTGTCGAAGCGCACGGGCGCGGATCTCCCGGATATTTCTGGACGAGCACTGCTTGTCCTGTGCGACGGACTCGGTGGACTCGCCGTTGATGACGGTGCGGAACAAAATCTCCCGCTGCAACTCGGTCAGCTCATGCAGTCCCTCGTCAATTTCTTTGCGCACATACATGAGCGGGTCTTCATCAGATCCCTCTGGCAGATACTTCGCCCGGTCAAACCAGCGCATATCATCGTAGATCGCGTTGCGCACTTCCTCCGGCAAGAACGCTTCCGGATTGTAAGATCGGGGCTGTTTGATATCCACATCTTCCAGAGTATCTGGCGCAACGCGCTTGTGAAAGTTGGCCTCGCTGTAGTAGAGCATATGCTCCAGCTCCTTCCACTCCTCCGGATGCTCCTTCACCCACTGGTCTGCGGCAGCGGCAGCTTCCGGGTCCATGGAGCGTATCCAGCGCCAATCCGCCTGAAGCTCTTTATAAGACTGGGTATCCTTGAAGGACATGAACTCACCACTCTTTCTGTATTCACAAAAAGTTTATAATTTGGAACCTTCCGATTTTGCGATTTTTCTCTAAGTAATAGTAGAAGGACAATTTCACCCGGGTGGAGTTTCCTTCGGTTCGGTACGGCACGGCCTCCGCGCTGATGAACCCACATGGCCTTAGACAGAGCACCCCATGAGAGCATGTGCGCTCTCTGCCATTCGGCAATCCGCTCGGAAGGTCATTCCATCTCTGGCCGTGCTCCCGGGAGCACGGTCTCTTTTTATTCTAACACGGAGGAGGCGAAAAAGATAGTTTACAGATGAGGGCAAAGGAGGAATGTGGATCACACAACACACCCGCAAAATAAAAACCGCCGCGACTGCGGCAACAGTCCGGCGGCTCGGCGCACACACAGGCACGCACAAATCTACTGATAAAAGTATATCAGGTAAACAGCAGAAAAGCAATGAAAATTTTTCTGTCCCCTATGTGAGCGTCATCGGACTCTACGACAATACAGGAGGTATGAATTGAGTTTCAACAAATGGCCCAAGCGCAGTGCAGAGAAAAACTATTTTATGGTGCCCAACGAGATATTCAGCATTGGTCTGGATTACCGGGAGATATCCCTCTACGCCTATCTGCTCCGGTGCGAGAATCGTAAGACCTACCAGTGCTACCCCAGTTACAAAACCATCGGCCATGCGATCGGCATGAGTGAAAATACGGTGGCAAAGTACGTGCGGCAGCTGGAGGAGAAAGGCCTCATCTACACGGAGCCGACCATCATGCAGAGCAAAGACGGAAAACCGCTGAACGGGAATCTGCTCTACACCATTCGTCCTATCCCGGGTGTACTCGAAGCGTTCTATGAGCGGCAGTTCCGGCAGGCAGAGGAGGCTGCCGCCCGCTATCGTGTGGCAGAACTCCTCAAAAAGTCCAACGCCCAGGGTCGCCAGAACGCCTTGTGTGCGCCTTTCCGGGAGTAAGCGAGTCCCAGTCCCACCCAGAGGATTG
>OKXB01001428.1_pt1 | contig 23347 bp, 20 predicted proteins | sample 1601731 | NCBI WGS metagenome assembly OKXB01 (sample SAMN04414077, study PRJEB24778) | human gut metagenome | material: faecal | host: Homo sapiens
GCTATAGGCGCGCCGCTGCCGTCGGCGCTGTCGATGACGCGCGCATTGTTGTCGGCCATAGCCTGAGAGAGAGCATTCTCCTCGCGCTTGTTCAGCAAGAACAGATACAGGGCTTCCTTGATTTTCTGCTGACGCTCGATAGAAAGGATCTGACGTTCCTTACGCGGAATAGACGTTACGCGGTTCTGGGCCCTCATCTCGCGGTTTTGGGCATCGTTGCGTTTCACGTTCAGGCTTACAATCATATTGTCAACGGCACGTATGATGTTCTGCTTCATCGCACGCAACGAGTTGTTCAGCTCCTGCACCACCGGGTTGTTCTCGCTGCTGTCGTCTATAAGCCTGTCGCGCTTAAGTTTAGTGTTATTATATAAGCTTATCTGATTTTCGATATTCATGTCTCCAATACCGGTGTTAGCCGGGATAAGGTCGGTTTCCTTAGTAGGATTGGTCAGATAGTCCTTGATAAAGTGAGCAAGACGCAACTGCGTTTCAAGTTCCAGAGCATCGGCATTGTATTTCTGCGACTCGTTCATATACATATTTGCCGAAGACGAGATATCTATCACCTGGTTGCGCTGCTTGTACGACTCGAGGCTTGACTCAACGTTGCCGAGTTCGTTCTCGATGATGATCAGACGCTCACTGATAAAGTTGGCGGTGTTTACAGCCACCTGGTTTTTGTCCTTGATTGCCTCTTCATTGTAAACCGTGATAAGCATGTTCAGCACATCCTCTGCACGTGTGGCCGAATTGTCCTTCAGCGAGAGGGTGAGTATAGACGATTCTTCATCTTCCTGCTGAATGCCGAACACTGACCTGTAATAGTTTACAACAGAGTTGAGCGGACGCTTGTGCACATGGATTGGCTGATCTATCCACGAAGCATTATAATAGTTGGTGCGGGTTGCCACTACGCGAACGCCCTTTGCCAGCGTCACAGTGTCGTTCATGTGAAGGGTGTAGCTCGGCTTGGCGTCAAATCCGGATATATCAGACAGCACGACGGTGTTTCTGTCCTTTGGCGTCATCACAAGACTGATGCTATGCTCCGGCATGACATCAAGGAAACGCACAAGCATAGGCGACTGCGTGTATAGCTCGTTGGTACGGAGCCCGTCGTCAATCTGATAGCTGACATCAGCATGCACACGCTTTACCACCTCCTGCATCAGCCGCTTGGAGCGGAACTGAAGAATCTCATTGGCCACGTTGGTCTTGTTGATGATATTATCAAAGCGGTCCAATCCTGACGTTGCAGTCTTGTTTGAAGGGTCTTTGATAATAATTGTAGCCGAACGGAAATATACAAAAGGCGCACGGGCATACTTATACCATGCAATCCCGACGCATACAACAATGGAAACCAAGAACCATTTCCACTTTGAGGCTAAGTAAACGAACAGGTCAACCAAATTGACGCTCTGCTCGTTCTTGGGAGAATTATTAGTTTGCATAAAACTTTATTAGATGATGTTTTTTTACTTAATAGCCCATAAGATTGAACAAACTGCCGTAATTGCAGAAAGTATTGTTGTACCGATCTGCCAGCCGCGGTCTTCAGTGTCCTTCTTGCGGTACTTAGGCTCTACATATACGATATCATTCTGCTGAAGATAAAAACAGGGTGACTCAAAGATGTCCTTGCTTGTAAGGTCGTGCATGAACATCTGCCTGTCGCCGTTGACTTCTCTGATGACAGCCACGCGATTGGTCTGCGCCTTGGCGGTAAGGTCGCCGGCATTAGCTATGGCCTCAATAAGCGTAACACGGTCGCCGTTGGCTGTGAATGTGCCGTTGTGTCCTACGGCACCCAATACCGTGTACTTGAAATTGAGAAACTCTATCGACACGATAGGATCACTGATGTAATTTCCGGCAATAATTTTGTCTCTTATCAGCTGCTTGGCTGCATTGACCGTCATGCCGGATACATGTATCTTGCCAAGGATGGGGAAATCAATGTTGCCGTCGACATCCACACGATAGCCCATCTGCTTGGCTCCGCCTGAAGCTGCGGCAGAAACATTACCGTCTGTTCCCACCTGAACAGCTCCGCCGTTGATGTTGAAAGGAATTGCCAACTCAGGATTTTTACTGCTGACTGTTATACTAAGCCTGTCATCATCATGGATAACGGCTTCATACTTTGTCTCAATGGGATATTTTGTACCCATCTGCATGTCTTGCAGGTAAACGAAACTTTTTCGTGACGCGCAAGACGTAAGAATCAATACGGCAAGCAAACTTGCCCATAAAAAGTTTTTGCTCATTTTTTTATTTGATTTATCTGTTTTTATTGTTTTCTTGTAAGTTCTCTATTACACATTAGTGCTGCATCTTTGTCAGGAAGACAGTCAAGAGTTCCAACCGTTACGTTTCCGGCCAATACGGTCAACGTGTCATACAGGCTGTTGCGTAGGTGCTCGTCTCTGGCAATAAAAGAGCAGCCAGGATAAAGTGCCACAAAGGCATCGGCCCCTTCCTGCAGCTGAAACGAATTTTCTGATGCCTGATTCAAGCGTACCATGCCGCCCACGGGGAAAGAAACATTTTTATAGCATGCCGTCTTGCCGCTCCACGGAGAGCCGTAGGCATATGCCTTACCGTTCAGAATCCTTATAGTAGGATTGTCGTCGTTCAACAGTTCCGTGCCAGGTATGTTCTCAATCCAAAGAGCCGAATGTGTGCTCTTGCCTGTTCCGCTTTTTCCCAAGAACAAATATGCCTGTCCGTTACAGGAAACAGCCGAGGCATGTATCGAAACGGCATCGTGGCGCAATATAGCCTGAGCGTATGCCACACGGATAAGAGACGAGAGAGCGTTTCCGGCATTAACGTCATCCCACTGTATGTGTGCCTCTACTGATGAAAAATCAGACTTGGCAAACATTCTGTGCAAATGACCATTATTGATGATTTCTATATAATAGCCGTCTGACAAGGCGTATAAGACAAGGTGCCCCATGTCATTGTCGGTCTCGTCTATCAGCTCCTTTGTCTCTGAACAAGGCAGCTGGCTCAAAGGCACGGCAAAGAACCGGAACAAAGGCTCTTCAGCACCAATACTTGTCTCATAAAAAGGAAGGAATGACGGGAGCAGCTCTTCAATATCACACGCCCCTGGCAAGGAGACGGAAAAAGGAAAGCCTGCCACCCGGAAATAATAAGTAGCTGTCATTTAAATTGTCCCTTCAACAGTTGAACGAAATACCAAAAAGTTTCCTTTGGTGCATAGTATGAAGCAAAATGCATATTACGCATGAATGAACGTATTGTATTTAATTTGCGCCTGTAAGCAACAGATTCGGAAACAAGCATACTGTCATATTGGCCAAAATTACCTCCACGCCATACGATTTCAGCAAGAGGAGCTGCCGACGGCGCTGTGTCTTCATAAGGTAGACAGTCTTTAGGAAGGCCAAGATAATCTATCAGGAAAGTATGCAACAACGGACACCATCTGTGGAGTCCTATTTTCTTGCATACTGCCTTCATCTCTTCTGAATCTATTTCTCCATGCAGCTTGTAGCATGAGCGAGCCATGTCGCACATCTGCCTGAGCCCGATACCGCGGCTTACTGAATGCTTCAAGATATGCAGGCTTTGCAACAATATATCCAAAAATGGAGACGGCGTTGTTACTATGACCGACGGATATGTTGACAATGCTGTATGCCGGTATCCTTTTTGACCTTCTAACTTGCGAACAAAACCTTGCAGAAAAGGATTATATAAATCAAACAAGCGGCTATGATGCTCTATGTCAACACCTTGCCATCTGTATGATATGCCCTCATCTGCCTGTTTCGTAAACGTTATATTGTTTTTTCGCAAGAAGTCCAAGGCATCGTCCCATGCCTTCTTATTATTAAAATACAGGTCGATATCACCACATACCCTCAACAGCGGACTCTCGTAATAATTGGCCACGCCTTGTCCTTTTTGCAATATAGGATTAAGGCCTTTCTCATGAAATATGTTATAAAGCTGGCCAAGTACGCCATTCATTTTCCTATTTCGGCGCTCAACGGCATCAGTCTCTGCCATCCATCTCACAAGAAGAGACTGCGGCGGAATTTGACTGTCAGGCAAATGCGAAACTCCCTGAAATGCAAGTCCCGTTACAGTGTGCTGCATGGCAAGGCGAAACACTTCGTTCCAATCTTCTTCTGTAAGATTTAACCTTGTATTGTGTTCCTCCCGGTCGCCCCACAGCCCCAGTCTAACAAGCAAGAGCAGCACGTTTCGCAGCTTTTCTTGTCGGGCGCCGTCCTGTTTTATCTCCATTCAAATATAAAATTCAAAGCAACAAGCCAAAAGACTTCCACTCGGCCATCTGCCGTTCTATGTCATTAATTGCCACTTCTTTGTCTATCTCAAAATTCTCGCATAAATAATCAGCCAACATATCCGGAGTGGTGCCGCCTTTCTCCACTTGCTGCCACAAAAGCGCAGCCGTATGGTTCAAGCTGTAGACATCGCTCATGTTTGCATTTTCTTCATTAGCCTCAACAATCATATACTGATTGCCAACTTTCCTAAGTTTAACCCCTGCTTTAGGGTTCAATACCATTTTATTCATTACATTAATATATTTAGAATTTCTTTCCAGAGATTATCGATGACACTGTAAGTATGATTATCTTTAAATCCAGCCATAATGAACGTTCACGCAGATACTTAAGATCCATCCTGAGACGCTCAAGCATCTTTTCCATCGTATCTGTATATCCGTTGTATAATGTAGCCGGAGAGAAAAGTCCCGGCCTTAGCTGATAGAGTAGTTCGTAGTCAGGGTTGATAGCCCTTATCTGGTCGACAAAGTATTTACGCTCCGGACGCGGCCCCACAAAACTCATGTCTCCTTTTAGGACATTCCACAACTGGGGGAGTTCGTCTAAATGATGTACACGCAAGAAGTTGCCGACCTTCGTAAGTCTCATGTCGTTTTTCTGGCATAAGGCAGGCTTTCCGTCTGCCTCAGACATGACGTTCATTGAGCGAAACTTGTACAACGTGAACGGCAAGCCTCCATATCCGACACGTTCCTGTTTAAAGATAGCCGGACCGCCATCTTCACGTTTTATAAAGAAATATATTATCAAAAAAGCAGGCGATGTAACTATCAAGCCTCCAAGACTGCATATTACATCAAAAATACGTTTTAACATACATGCCCCAAGTGACATTTTCTTGTGCTGACAATTATTTTTATCATTCATGTTTATTAGTTTTTCAGTTATTGTTTAGTTTCTTTCATTAATCCGTCGTAAAGTTCTTTGCATTTAGCTATCATTTTCTCTTTAGTAAATAGCTTTTGGTATCTGTTTAAGGCTCCTTCTGAGTATCTGTCGTAAGCGGCACCATTCTCGGCAATGGCCTCAATTGCCTTTGCCAAGGCATAGGCATCACCTGGAACGACATTGATGCCAGACTCTTCGTGTGCATTTACCCAAGACACTCCCGAATGAGGAATTTTTGTAGCAACAACAGGCTTTCCGCATGACATCGCCTCAATCTGCACAATGCCGAAAGCTTCTGTCTTCTGCACGCTGCTCAAGCAAAACACATCGCAGGCTCCATAATATGAAGGCAGTTCCTCGTCGCTTACGTGTCCTAACAGCTTGACTTTTCCACGCAAATGCATTGAGTTTATCTCTTCCTGCAACTTTTCGCGTAAAGCACCCGTACCGCCGATAAGTATCATGTAATTGTCTTTAAGATATTTTGTTGCCGCAATAAGGAATTCGTAGCCCTTATAGGTTACCAGACGTCCTAAAGAAAAAATAATCTTCTTTCCTTTATATCTGTCTTTTATCTTCCTTACGCCGGCAGCATCCGGACACATAGGGTCGACGCCTATGGGCAGACACACTGTCTTGTGCTGCACTTTCCGTAAGAACGGAGATTCAGACAAATATACCGGTGACGTGCCGACAATCTTATCAGCCCTTCTTATCAGCCATTTTTGTAACGGAGAATATAATCTCAGCAATATCCTTTGTTTCTGAATATCGCTGTGCCAATGCAGCACGACCTTACCTTTATATCCAGACAACAGCAAAGCCAGGCAGGCCATCGGGTCAGGATGGTGCACATGTATAATATCATATTGGTCTTGTACTTTCTTTAACGCAAAAATCATTGCAGGAGAAATCATCGTGGCAGCAACCTTCGCCAACGTATGGCAACAGATGACTTTTGCATGCTCATTCACAGAAATAATTCTACTTTCACCATTTGTGGCAGCACACATCATATCACAATACACATTCTGCTCCGACAATCCAGACATCAGGTCGTATGCGACTTTTTCCACACCACCACATATCGGGTAAAACTTACCCAACTGTAATACTCTAAAATTATTGTTAATCATATAAGTTTCTCTTTCGACATTTGCCGAAAAGCAGAATCAGCGTCTGCTTAATTTAAGTTCAGTTAATTTGATTGGTAACAAACATACGTCAAAGTAAATCACGATGACGACTAATCACTTCCGGATAATTACGCCGGATATAGCCTCCAAGACTATTATATGTCAAGCCCAGCCGTCTGGAAATAGATTTCAGACTTTCCGGCGTTGTTTCATACAGCTTCATCGCGACGAAATATTTTTCCTCACTCCTTCGGGATATTTTCTTTCCTGATGCAGAACACATCATACCCTGTCTGGCTGCCAGCTCCGGCTCATGCTTATTCAAATATTCTCTGAAGACATCCGGCCGGAAACCAAATTCAACGGCAACCTTAGATATCGGACGAGGATTTTGCCTGAGGCTCTCTATTGCGCCTTCATATTTCACAGCCACGGTCTTTAAACGTCTTTTCGCCTTACGCAAATCGATATTTTCATCTACATCGCCTGCAACGCCCAAACGTTCAAGAACCAAGTTCTTATGCCATTTATGCAAATAAGACCGGAAGCCTTCTGACGAAACGCCGGCATGCTTCGCAATGTCTTTCATGGTCATCGTCGTGTTTTTATATAAGTCTAAAGCCTCAGCATATTTCTTTTCCGTTGCAGGAGCAGGTTTATACATCCTTCCGTTGCCTGTCAGTTTGCCAAAAGTCTTGGTTGCCTCTGCCACTTTACGCCGCTGCCGTTTCTGCTTGAGAATGTCGCTATGATAAAATCTCATATGCTGACTGAAGCCGCTGAGCGAAACCTTGCACGCCTCGGCGATTTCCGACATTGTCATGTCTGTCTCTTTATACATTCTCACGGCCTCTGCATATTGCTTGATGCACTTCTTACGGGCGCCATGAGCTGTATTGTCATTTATTCCAAGCTGCTTGCGCACTTTCTCGCGCCACACTAATGTGTCATGATAATGTATACGCATAAAATTGGCCATAGCTGTTGCATCCAGACCATACTTGCGTGCAATTTGAGAAATATTCAGGTCAATAAATGTCAATGAATCACATGCAGCTACAGCATCCTTATACTTCATGTGGGCATTAATGTTCTGCTTTCCCGTCTCTATTATTTTCACATTCTGCAAACTGCTGTTATTCACAGATATTCCGTGGTGTCTAAAGACCAGTTCACGCCAGTAACGCCGCAGATAACTGCCTAATCCACCTACAGAGACATTACATATTTCTGCTATTTCTTTCAAAGGTTTGTCCGTTTCGGCATATAGCTTCACCGCCTCCTCATATTTCTTATGTAAAGCCTGCCGGCGTTGGACAACCGACTTTTCTCTCTTTGTCAATGACACCAGGTCTTCTTGACAGTTTTTCAGTGTATTCATAGTAAATTATTTTTCACCGGTCACTCAAGAAAAGGGTTCAGTCGTTTCATCAGTTTACGCAAAATAAACTTCTGTCCGTTTTATCCAAGGTGCAGCAAGACATGCAATACAGACACCAAAAGGAAATAAAACGGAAAAAATAAATACCTGAATAAGCTGTAAAAACGGTATACTTAAACCCTTTAAACCGATCTGGTTTTTAAGTATTCATCAATTCCTCGTATAAACAAAAATAATCGGCATAGCGTTCTTCCTTCTTGAAATTCTGAAGGGCATATTGCCTGCATGATTTTTGATAAAAGTCTTTTCCACGCTGACAGATGGCACGCACAGCCTCAAGCAGTCCTTTCACATCCCCCTGTTCTACTATAAGTCCCGTAGAGTCTGTTACAGCCTCAACGCTGCCTCCAGTACGATAAGTCACCACGGGCGTGCCGCATGATATAGCCTCTAAGTTCACCGTAGGATAATTATCCTGCCACGTGGGATTGACAAAGGCATCGGCAACTGAATACAACTGAGCAAGCTGATGAATATTTTCGGTCCTGCTTATTCCGATTATGTTCCGTGGAAGTTTCTTCTTTTCCTCTTCTTTCATTCCTACGAGCACAATAACCTCATCATCATTCAGCAGTTTGCTCAATTGCATAAAATCATCCAGTCCCTTCTCTCTGCTCCATATACTTGCCACACCTAAGAATATGCGTTTTCCTTTCAGTCCATATTTCTCAATAACCTCTTTGTCAGGACAGACATTAAAGATATCAGTATTTATGCCGTTATGAATCACCCGGAAACGATATTCACTCAGAAACGACTTTGACATCTCTGTCCTTATCCAGTCGGAAACAGGCACTATGACAAACTTGTCCCTGGGCATTGATGTGAAAGCTGCCTTTTTATCCTCAAAGTTTCGTTTACTTCTGTCAAATACAAGACTTGCAGGAAAATCCTTCCGTTGTGGACAATTTCCGCATCCAGTCTGCCACTTGTCGCATCCGGCATAAGAGTAATAATAACAATGCCCTGTGTAAAGCCAACAGTCGTGAACGGTCCACACAACAGGTTTGCCGCACTGCGACAAGTAATCGAACAAGACACGATAATTCAGGAAGTAGCCATGAATGTTGTGTATATGTATTATGTCCGGATTTATCCGGTCTATCTGTCTGACAAACTCATGAGTTGCGTGCGTTGAAGCCAGGCCATGCCTGTCAAACAAACGCGTCTGAACGCCATGCCATAGAGTGCTGTATATACCGCCAACAGGAATAATCTCCGATTTGCAAGGTTTTATTCCGTCGCGTCCCTTTCCGTAAGCGATATAACTCTTCCACCCGTTCTGCAGGGCCAGTTCGCCTATTTCCTGCATTATGCGTCCCGTTGAGGTAGAGACACGTAACACAGGATTTATCTGAAGTAGCTTTTTCATCTCTCAGTCAAAGAAGTAAACATGCTTATCCATTTATTCATTACCGTTTCTTCAGAATAAGTGGAAACAACATTTAGAGCGTTTTTCGATAGTCTCTTTCTATATTCCTGGTCAACCATAACCTTCATCATGGCATCTGCCAGTGCCTGAATGTCTCCGTTTCTGACCAGCAAACCGTTTTCACCATCCTTGATGATATCCTTTGGACCGCACTTACAGTCAAAAGCAACAGCAGGAACCCCACAAGCCATTGCTTCAACCAATACCATACCAAAACCTTCATAATTTGACGTCATCACAATCAGTGAACTTTTAGCATATTCACAACCTATTGAATTTGTCGGACGATTTATCCGCATTGTACCCTGTAGATTTCTTTCGTCTATCATCTGCTGCAGCATCTCCTGCCATTCTCCCTGACCGAAGATGTCGAGACGCCAGTCGGCAAAATAAGAGTTGCGCTGAACTATCTCCCATGCACGTATCAATCTGTCAAAGCCTTTCTGATAGTCAAGTCGGCCTACGGCAATTATCCGCTTCGCTGTTACATCCGAATAGCGGTCGCTCACATGCATTGCCGCGTTAGGTATCACCTCAATGTTCGGCAAATTGCCCCAATAACTACAATCTTCGTATGTCAGCACAACAAACTTGTCAAACCTTCTTACAATACGTTCATCCTGCCGTGTGCGCCATTTGTCTATCCATCCCAACAGTCCCTTACGTCCGTATTGCAGACGGAAGAACTTACAGAAATGCAACTCAAGCACCTTCTTGCTGCCGTCCTTTATATCGGGGATAAACGACGATTCCGACGGATATAGCGACACCACGATGTCTGCCTTCTCCCTTTTCAGCAACTCCGCCAGCTTACGTTTATGTACCTTCCTTTTGCGCAGATATCCTACTATCTTTCTCCATGCTCCCCTGTCGTTGTCGTCCGAATAATTTATGTCCAGATCTGTCATCCTCACATTATCAGGAAACGGATAGAACGGCGGCCGCTGATGCTGGTCTGTAGTAACAATGGAAACATCCCATCCGCAAATCTGTGAGAGATACGTTACCTTGTTCAGCAGCACACGCTCCATTCCGCCGGGGTTGTATGTTGAATGGGTGCAATAGATTATTTTCATGATATTACATTATTCTATAATGATTTCTGCACAGCCATTTGGCCATCGTCTTTATCAAGACATAGGAACAGGGCAAAAACCAAAAATATATCTGTTGAAACTTTAAACCATACAATAAAGTTCAATAATAATATTACAAAAAATAGACTGCGGTATGATGCAAAACGGTTCATACAAACTTTACTTGCTTTAATCATAAAAAGAATAAAAGCAATAAGTCCTGCCAACCCAAAATAATATATAAACCTCAAGTATCCTACATCTGTATTTTGGTAATATCCATGCCATGTCGGACCTATATAATAAGGTTCTATACCATTCGGATTATCAAAATAGCCGTCTCCAATAATCCAAGTTTTCAGATTATCTGGAAAAACATACATATTTTTTAGGATTTCGTTAGAATGAACATCCCATTTACCTTCTTCAACCAAGCTAAAAAATCCTTCAAAACCGAAACGTAGATTCTCACGAAAAGCAATATTTGTATTATATCCGTAAATCATCAACAAAAGCATGACAAACATTATACCAAGAAACCAGCTATATAAATGAGCCATATTTGAATCAAACCTTAAGGTATAAATGCGAGATATATAAATCAGATAAGCCAAAGCGCATATTGCCCCTATAGAAGTCGTACGAGAAATCATACTCCCTATCACAGCAACAATCACAAAAGCTACCATATACAATCCAATATATTTACTTTTTTCTGTTTTGGCATTCTTTGTCAAAAAATATACGATCATCATCAAAATGACAGAGAAACGTGAACCAGCAACATCTAAACTGGCACCAATACCATACATTCTGTCTTTTAATTTTCCCATAAATCCCGTACTTCCTAAGAAACTATCTACAAAGGCTTTCAAAGGAGGAGACTGTGTCATCGCAAAGGCTATCAGGCATTGGGCAACACATACCACAATCAAATAATTACATAACAATTCCACAGAAATATGTCCATGAAATTTTTTGATGGCTTGAATAACCACGTATGCACCTGAAAGCCAAACCAACATTGATACAATATAAGTGGTGTATGTATAATCATGAGTGTCATTCCATATTACTGAAAAAAATCCGATTAATGATACAACTCCAGCCATTATGGCAAGGTTAAAAATATCCTTATTAATCAAAGATTGGCCTTGACGTGCTAATTGAACAATCAATATTATTAGTCCTATACCTGCCATAACCATCTTGGTATTGGCTCCCGGCAAAAAGGTAAATTCAAACGGGAAAAAATAAAAACTGGTTAATATGGTAAGTATCACCATTCCAACCAACCGCAATATCCACATAGTTCTTTATCTATAAATCAGTCCGTATATCACTTTATGTACACATTTGTAATAGAGCCATACTGCCCAAAATTGATTCTTCCATGCCAACCATTGCAGGCAACGGCTTCGCAATGACAGTTGTTTATTCTTAAGAATATATTTGTTTGCATTTGAATACCAAGACTGCCATAATTTATATTTTGAAAAATCATCAGTAATCAAGAAAGGGAATTTCACATCCAGTTGAAAGAAAGCCATTTCTTTCTTCAATTGTTCTCCGAACATCCCTTGTAAATCATTTAACAATAATGATACATTATATTGCAATTCCTCCAAATGCCTATTAGAGTATGTCTTGCTGAACGCTCCGGTATTAAGCTGCACATAATGATAAAAGGCTTTGGGTAAATAAGCTACTTTAGAAGCCCGAGCAAAAAGACGCATAATAGTCATGTCTTCTCCCATACCGTATCCAGCAGGAAATTCTATTTTATTTTCCACATATAAGGATCTACGTATCAGCTTATTCCACACATTAAATTTCATAACCCCACTCAACATGCCTTTCAGTGCATCAATAGGTGTATGAAATTCCGGCTGTTTCATATACCGCTCGTTCTTAGCAAACGACAACCACCAATCACACCACACTATATCCGCATCAATATCAGTTGCCTTGTGGTAAAGTTGATCAAGCATATCCGGCTCTACGAAATCATCGCTGTCGCAGTGGAAAATGTATTCTCCTTGAGCCACGGCAAGACCTGTGTTGCGTGCTGCAGGCAACCCCTTATTCTCCGTATGAGTCAAGATTTTAACATGATTACTCCGTTTTGGATAATCTGCAAGTACTTTAAGTAGCATCGCAATACTTCCATCTGGTGAGGCATCATCAACAAAAATATACTCTACATCCGTCAGCGTCTGTTCCATCAATGACTTTGCGCAACGGGCAATAAAAGGCTCAACCTTATAAATTGGAACAATTACAGATATTTTCATTTCTTTAATATGGTTTCAAACAAGGAAATCCATTGTGGTATAATATTTTCTTGCGTAAATCTTTTCGAATTCTCAAGGGCTTTCTCGCCCATTTTTTTTCTTAATTCTTCATCCTGCATAAGAGAAAGAAGTTTCTTTCCGAAATCTTCAATATCCCCATTTTTTACCAAGAAACCGTCTTCTCCATCTCTAATAATATCTTTAGGACCACATGGAGCATCAAAACTAACAACAGGGAGACCAGCTGATTCTACTTCTACTATAGCCATGGGAAAGCCTTCATAGTTAGAAGTAAAAGCAACAATAGAAGATTCTGACAGTTCTTTGCCAACATTATTCGTCGCCCCATCAAGAAAGACAGATTTTTCTAAATTTAGATCATATATCTGTTTTGTCAACACAGGCCGTAAACTTCCCTCTCCAAAGATATGAAGAGTCCAATCAGGAACTTGTTTGGCAATCAAAGCCCAGGCATTGATCAATCGGTCATAGCCCTTTTGATATTCATATCTGCCCACAGAAATTACACGATGTTTCTCTAATTTTGCCTTTTCTGCAAAGTTTTTAGAACAAAAATTGTTAATAACAGAAACATTATTTAATTCTTTCCAATTGTCTGCATCCTCATGACTTAAAACTACGAAGCGGTCATATTTTCGTAATGAATGAATCATTTTAGGCATCATAAAATCATCTACATAACCCATTATCCCCTTTCTTCTAGTAATACGGAACATAGGTTTACATACATGAAACTCAACAATTTTTTTACTACCATCTTTTATTTTTGGTAGAAATCCCATTTCGGTACGAAAAGTTGATATGACTATATCTGCCCTCAATTCCAACAACAATTTCTTTAACCTCTTTTTATGTTGATAGAAGTTATAAAAAAAATAAAATAATTTCTTTATAAAACTGCGTTGACCATTTAAACAATAATTGATACCTAAATCATAACATTTTATGTTATTGTTAATCTTAAAATATGGTTGTTTTCCTTGTTGATCGGTAGTAACGATTGATACATCATGTCCCATTTCAGAAAGTAAATTAGCTTTACTTGATACAATCCGCTCCACTCCTCCTAAAAGGTATGTAGACGGTAAGCAATAAACAATCTTCATTCTTCCTAGTTTAAATTATACGTTTTCCATATACAAAATATCTCACCAATATTTTAATTCTTTTCCATAAAGACAATTGGTCAAATATATTCAATCGATAATAAAAGTAGTCGAAATAAAATCTTTCATCGAAGAAAGGTGATTTTCGATAATACTCCCACCAAACATCAAAGTTTATACTGTATTTTTTCCATGGCTTATGACCATTAAAATGTATGTTTCCATTATTCATCGCTTTACAAATATCTTCTCCTGACAGAATGGAGGCTATTTTATCTCTCTCTTTATTGAGAAAGTAATATAAATTATCTGTCATGTTATATTTCATGGATAGAAACAATACTTTCTCACCGCAAGTGAGATTGAGAATATCTTGATCTTGATATTTCAGTTTCTCTTTAGCAAAATTGCGGAATTTGTCAACCAATTTGTCTTCCAACATTTTTTTGCAATTCATCATAATAAATCCTGACTGCAAATATCGCCCTTGCCGCAAACCATTTACAGAAGAAATATATTTCATTCCGTCATCGCTAAAATTTAACCATACATCTTTGGTTGCAGCTAAATAATATTGCGATATATCAGAATGATACAACTCTGACAAGTCCATCCTAAAAATAATATCGGCATCTGAATATATCACTTTGTCATACTCTGTAATCAATTCTGGGATTAATAAGCGATAATATGCAGGTGTTGTTATTCCTCGGATTTCAAAAGAAGAATCAAATGTATCGTCTACCTGCTTATATTGAATACGGCAATTTTTGTAATACAACGGTAGTTTATCCAATTCTTCTTTTTTTAATTTTATATGGGCTGAATGTAAGATGAAAATATCATAAAATGTATCTTCATTAGCATTCATCATCAATGATGATATGCAAACACATGCTGGTAAAATCAAATTATTATCAAAGGCAAAAACTATAGGTACAATATTCATATCAAATTAAATTTTCTATTAATGGAAGTTTTTTATATTCTTTACTCTTTATAAATTGACAAGCATCTTTTATTGCTTTATACTTCAATCTTAAAATGCTAAAATTACATTTTAGAGCAGATATAAATAACGTAAAGCCAAAGGCATATCCAATAGAAACTAAGCTCAATAACCGACTAAAAAAGTTTCTGTCAGGCATATATATGAAACGGTGCCAGAATATCGTTTTAAAACGAAAATCAGAATATATCAACATTTTTTCTTTATCTTCATTTAGCATGGTCGATCCCGCATCTAGATGCCTTATTCCACTATGGAACCATGTTAATTGCTTTAACCCATACAGGTACATTTTATAAAACATAACCTGATCCTCACCCATAGGATATTTCATTTTATCGAGCCAAAGTTCATCTTCAAAATGAATTTTTAGAAAATCCGCCTTTTTACAGAAAAAACAAGGACCGGCATTTGTCTGAGACCAATAAACTCCGGGACTCGGATGGTTATTATAGGAATAACCAGAGTTACGCATCACCTTATATCCCCATTTGCCATCATCCTTTCTTGCTAACATTCTCCCAGAAAGCATCATCAAACATTTACCTAAGAAAGAACGTTCTGCATTTGGAAATACATCAGGAGAAATAACATCAGCATCATAATCAATTAAATACCCATACAACTGCTCTACCGCTGTTTCAGGTAAATACACGTCATCATCTAAGAATAAAACAAATTCTGTATCTACTTCATCATAAGGCAAAGCACGTTGTGTCACCATACCTTTTTTTACATAAATATATTGTTCCTTTCCAATAGTCTCTTTCGGTATTGTATAGCCTTCCGCAATATATACTAATATTTTTGAAGGCTTAACAGTTTGCCGCTTTAAAGAGTCTAATAAAGTTTGATATTTTTCTTTGGCAGTGCCTAATGTGCGGATAACAGCTGTATATTCCATTTATTTAAATTTCTTAAGATTTTGTGTAAATATGCTACCTGATCAAGAAAATAATTCTCACATAGATAATTTTATCTTTCTTATTAGAATTACAATACTTCTAATAAAATCATACAATCTATAATGATGTTTTTTTAATAAAGCTATTTGTATTTTTTCGTTTATAGAATTTGAATTAATATGTTTAATATAATACCCCCAATTAATATTTAGTAAAATCGATAATCTTTTTGGCTTTTGTACTTTATTGTGGTACAGTGCATTTAGAATACGTCTTTGGTATGAAGCAATCAACCAATTGAGATTCTTCAAAGCAATAAAATTCTTTATTGATTTTTTGGCAATCATAGATTCTACGATTGCCAAAATTTGGTTGTAAGCGAGAGTCTCTGAATCTAAAGAATTCACACGCTTTGTTAATGAACCTTCGTTGTAAGCAAAATAGCAATAATCCGTATCATTAGATATATAAATTCTATTAGAGCACAACATATATGAATATAGGAATACTGCATCTTCCCCAATATGCATACCCTCACAAAAGCGTAAACGATGTTCCTCTATAATACTTCTTTCATATAATTTACTCCAAGGAGAGGTATGCCAATTCATATCATTTTCTATAAACATGGACTCAAAATTCGTATCGTCTATCAATTTAGGTGGATACGATTCTTTATTGATATCATCACCATTATGAATCTCAGCATAAGATATCACCAAATCAACTTGCTTTTGTGAATGTTCCAATAGATTTGCCAAATAAGATTCTTTTACAAAATCATCAGCATCTATAAATACAATCCATTTTCCTTTCGCATTATCAAGTCCTATATTACGAGCAGAACTGACACCTCCGTTTTTCTTATGAAAGACTTTAATTCGTTGATTCTTTTCTGCATATTCATCACAGATTTCACCAGATTTATCATTACTTCCATCATCAACCAATATAAGTTCCCAATCAGATATTGATTGGTTAATGACACTTTCCAAACAACGTCTTAACGTTGTTTCGGAATTATATACGGGAATAATAATCGAAACCATGCTATTATTTTTTTATACCCATCAAACGCAAACGACGTTCAATAGCTAATAAATAACGACAAAGAAAAGAATTATGAACATAGGTTACAATTCTTTCACGACATGATAAATCCAAATTCTTTGCATCTTGCAAAGTTGAACAAATCCAATCTTTTCGATATGGTATTTTAGCCCTACACACAATAAGGTTCTCTAATACATGCAATTTCAGAAACAAATATGATGCACAGAAATCCCAAAACCTATCTCCAAGTGCTTCTTTTATTCTTGATATATAAGTTTCCTCGTAAGCCAAGGTAGGTACACGTCCATTCGTGACAGATGTATCGTGAACTTCATAATTATAGTAGCTTTTATTAAGGACATAAATAGAATGATGGACACGCAAGCCTATTAGGATATTCATGATAACATCCTCACCTATTGGCAAATCACGAGAGATATTAAAAACTTCATCTGATAAGATATTTTTTTTTATGAGTCTCCCCCAAATAGTTACAGGCAACTTGTTCTCTAATATAGCAGAAACAAACGTATCACCATCCATCTCACCTTCTAATGAAGTTCCACAAATAACCATATCAAATCCTTTAGTTATCTTATCAACTAAAATTTTAAGAAAATCTTTTTCAATGGTATCATCTGCATCAACAAATGTAACATATTCTCCAGATGCTAATTCCACTCCTTTTTTTCTCGCACTCGTAACCCCATTATTTGGCTGATAATAGTATTTAATTCTAGCATCCTTCTGAGCTAACTCATGACATATGGAAGCAGAAGAATCATAACTACCATCATCAACCAAAATGAGTTCTAAATCAGAATATGACTGATTTAAAATACTACGAACACATTGTTGAATATACTTTTCAGCATTATAAATGGGAATAACAACTGAAACCATATTTTTAGAATATAATTAATAGCTATTGAATAAACATAGCCAATATTGGACTTCTGGATTATTTTTAGAAAAATATCTTTTAAAATTTGAGTTCGCATAATAAAATAAAACCATATAGGAACAATTAATCAAGAAATCTCCAATTAATTCCTTTACATATATTAGTTTTATCGTTTATCTGCACCACAATCATCTAAACACTAACTCAATTTTTTAAATTTATCCAATACTGGAAAAGGCGCAACATCCAACAACTCTTTTTGTATTGATGCTATATCTTTTTGTGGCAAAGATTTTATAGTATGTTTATCAAACAAACATTTCCAATTATTATTCTCTAGATATTCATTAAAATTTTCAAAACCATTATAAAAAGGAATATCAACCGACGAAAAATAATCATAAAATTTAAATCCATCAGTATCAATATATCCATGTTTAATCCAAAGTGCAGGTATATTGTATGCATGAGATAATATTATACCATGCAGTGAAGTTGAAAGTATATATTTACATGAAGTCAAATCTTCTACAAAATGCTCAACATCAGTTGTTCTTATATCAAGAATTTTGTATTGTCTTCCATATTTATTTTGAAAATAATCGTATTCTTTCCAATGCGGAATTATCGCTATATCATATTTTTTTTTGAAAGCGGCTTTGACTATTAGAGGTAATAATAATGCTGGATCGCCAAAAACATTACACCCTTTATAGCCATCATTAATAATTTTTTCATTTGTAAGCCGCCCTCTCACAGCATAAACTTTTCCTCCTCTAATATGTTCATTCTTATTCATGAATCCGCTGCCCCATATTAGACTTCTTTTATTTCCATAAGCTATAATGGAACCGATTCCTAACATATTTCTTTCAAAAAAGAATAATGTTTCAGTAAGTTTTTTCCAAGTAACCTTTTTTAAAATAAAGTCTAGAATCAAATTCGCTTGGCCTTTTCTGCCTAAAATATAATAATTTTTGTATTTTATTGGCAATCTGGATAGATTACTTATTATAAAAGGGCTTAAAAAGTCCCCTAAATTCTTACCATTCCAATAAACTAACTTAATACTATGCATTATCTGAATTTTTATTAAAAAGTAAAATGATAAATAGAATTATAATTTTCGTATTATTCTAAATAATTTCTCTCGAATAAATTTTCTTTCATTTATATTACATCCTAGCAAATAAATAGATGATATCGTACTAAGTACAGAAATTATACAAATAATCATAAAACGTGCCAATCCATCTGACATTTGTAATACAACTATAGATGGAAATATTAAAGCTGTTAATGTAACTATCAGGACATTACCACAGACCTTATGCAAATAACGTTTCATTGAAAGCCCTACCATCTTACGCAAGAATAATAGACGAAGAAACAAACAAGCAACAGCAACCACCAAAGCTACAAACATAGTTGATTCAGGTTGAAACCCCATTTTCAGACAAATATAGGATAAAGGAAAATTCATCAACAACATGCCACCAACAGCAAGCTGATAATTACGAATTTTTCCTGTTGACACCTGCAAATTAATTAAGGTGTTTGACAATATATCACACATAGTTACAATCAAAATGAGCCTAACAAAATTTACCGCATGCTCAGGATAGTCTTTAAGCCACAAAGTCAGCACAAACTCCGTTTCGAACATCATCGGCAAAGCAAACAACAAAAGTATATAGTAAGAAAATCTTGAACCTCTCTCTACTAGTGAAACCATATAGTCATAATCACCTGCCGCATATGACTTCGTAATCTGCGGTTTAAGAGCTGTCATGAAATTATTTGCGAATGAAGACATTACATTATTTACAGTATAGGCAATTCCACGAGCTGCATTAATTACAGGTCCAATAAAAAGATTCAACAAAATATTCACGCCTTGATCTTTTAACAAAACTGCAGTACAGCCAATAAAATTCCAGCCTGCAAAAGAACTCATCTCTTTCCAATAGCTGACATCAAAGCTCAATTTTAATTTACATTCCTCAAAATTACGAGTGCAATAACTCCAATAAATTGCCTGCATGATGCAAACCACTCCCACTAAAAGCAATGCATATACAATCAGACGATCGAAAGTTAACCCGGAATAAGCTATAAACAACACAATCAGCAGACGCAGGATTATGTCAAGTATACCTATATAGGCAAACGCACTCATACGTTCATGAGATACGATTGATGCACTGAACGGAACACTCAAAAGGTTTATCACAAATGTAAGTACTGACGCATGAAACACCCAATTGGCAGCATACAACCTGTTATCGGGAATTGTCATGTGAGTATTCAGGAACCAAAGGCCTATTGTTTCTGCAAGGATTATTATTATGCCTGACAAAACAAGCTGAATACTTAATGATGTGGAAAAAACTTTTTTGAGACCTTCCATGTCTCCTTTTCCCAACTCAAAAGTCAGGAATCTGCTGACAGATGAAGACAAAGAACTGGAAACCATCGAAAACATAGCAACCACACCGCCTACGACATTATAGATGCCATAGTCTTCAACGCCCAAGGCCTGCAAAACCACACGCGAAGTGTATAATGATATCAACATGCCAAAAAGCATGCGGACATATAGCATCAATGTATTCTTTGCAATCCGTTTTGTATTTTCCTGTTGCGTGGTCATTTAATTTATTTACATCAATAATTTAGCACAAACCGACCGTTGGTCTGCATATCGTTTTATCTCTTTTGTGTATTTCTGCTTTCAGCCGTCTTTTTGTTTACTATTGAGTTCCGTATGTTTCTTCTTGACATAGCACGCTATGCTGCTAAAGAGCGAACGAAAGTCTGTTCAATATAAAGCGAAGATACCGGCTGAACCATAACGCCCGGCTCGGGTTTTGTATTTATATATTTTCGTTTTATGGGATTTACGAAAGTAGTTTCATCATAACAATTTCTGCCTGTTGGCGCCAGCAGAAACAACAAAATGGCATAAGATAAAGATTCGTTATTTCTTATAATATCTGTATATATTCAGGCTGCACTTCAATAGATGCAGTCAAGAGGTTAGACAATTCAATAAAGATGCGCTTCACTTTTGAGCCTTGCATCTTCTGGAGTTTTCCTACATAGTCGTTCAGAGGACCGCCGATGATGCGCACAGTTTTGCCTATCATACTAGGAAGGATATCCTTTGGAGCATAAAACTGCGGATTGTCCGCAGATTCAACTGCACGTATAAAACGCTCCATATCCGTGTCCCTTACCGTCATGGGAGTTCTAAATCCGTCGCGCAAGTAGCGGTATTGCAGTGTACTGGTTCTCTCGACGATAGGATCAAGAATTTTTCTGGTGACATGCACGAACAGCAAGTCTTGCATAAAAGGAACTTTCTGGGGGATGCGTTTTTTCTCTTTGGTCACAATTTTCCACTTCATAGGAGTGAATATCTCGATTTTCATCTCGCTCAACATCTTATACGCAGGAAGCTTGGCATTGTTTCGCTTCAGGTCGCGCATAACGAACCATTGGGGCGCGTCACTCCTAGAAAAAGCTATAATCTGCTCTTCTTTAGTCATAGTCAGCAATGTGTTGGTTACTAATATTAATGCCTTAAAGGCATACTCTCTAGTCCTGCGAGTTAACGTAAATTGCAGTATAACAAGCAGTTATGAGTTTTTGCATCTAGACTTCTCTCATTCTCGTCAAGCATTATTAAAACGCTTTTTTAAAGGACTTTATCAGTGTAAAGCTTATTTATCACCTAGTTATTTTTGCTTATCTCCTAATAAGAGATAGTCATTTACGTGAAACTTTTTATTTATCGGGTTTCCATGTGTTTCTTTTGTAAAGAAAAAATCAGCAAATAAACGTTTGCGGTGAAATAATCGAATAAAATTGTTAAAATAATTGCATAAGTAATTATTTTTTGTACCTTTGCATACAAAAGACCGTCTCTTATTAGGAGATGGTCTTTTTCGTGAAACGAATCAAGTCCTTTTTGGATTACATCATTCAAAAAAACGAATGACTTTAAGAATAGTATTTGCGTCTGTTACTTTACTGAAAAGCGTAAAATATGGTGAGGTTTATAAATCGAAGAATTAACTTTATTTTCGGACAATGATGCTTATTTGGCGATGCTGCTTTTGCCTTCAGCACAAACAGCACGGACATACACCAATGTCCCTCCACAATGTTTAATAAGTTTTAGAGACCGTTTAATATTTTCCTGTTTGCCTCATCCACCTCATAAGATTTAATCGAATCTAAATATATCTGGGTGGTAGCTTCCGACTCGTGCCCTAGCCCTTCGCTTATCACAGCCAGGGGTATGTCCTTGCCGCGTGCTATGGTTGCCCAGCTGTGACGGCTGTAATATAAAGACAATGGCACTGACAGATTGGCCAAGCCGGCAATCTCCTTCAGATGTCTGTTTATTCTCATCATCTGATTAAGGTATTGCTGCCGCTCTTTTCCGTCTTCACGCATTATTATCGGCAGCAGATATTTTGTCTTGTTAGGTTCATACTTATCAAGGATATCCTGCATCTGGCGTGTCCACTCTATTATGAGCAGCTGTCCCGTCTTCTTACGACGGTAAGTAAGGTAACCGTTGCGCAGGTCTTTCTTCTTCAGGTATGCCATGTCTACAAAAGACATGCCCCTGGTGCAGAAGCTGAAGATAAACATGTCGCGGGCATAGTCCCAAATGGGTTTTCTCGACAGATCGAGGTCCTTTATCCTCTTAATCTCAACAAAAGATATGCTCCGCTTTATGGTCTTGTCCATGCCGCAATAGACATGCCTGAACGGGTGGCAGTCTTTAGTCAGGCCTTTCTCTACCGCCATCTTATAGTTGGTGCGCAGAATTCTCATGTAGAACGATGTCGTGTTGCGCGACAAGCCGCGGTATCTCATCTGCGCCTCATAAAGTTCAAGCAGCTCTGAATCAATCATGTTGAAAGGCAGGTCGACACCTTTCCTGAAGTGCATGAAGCTGTTTAACGTCGACTTATAGGTCTCGCTTGAACGTATTTTGCCCAGCTTCTGTTTAAGCATAATCTGGGTACGGATAAAGTTAAACACGCTTTGCCTTACATCGTCACAAAGCAAAAACCGGCTGATGACATCGTCAACGCACAACTGACTGCCGTCAACGACAGTGTCCCGGATGATGCTGTTTATCCGCCGCAGTTCCCATTCCACATTAAAGCGGATAAGACTTAGCTGCTCATAGCGCGGCGATGAGTTCATGGGGAGAATGATGCAACCGTTGTGCTCGTCCCATTCGCTGCTGAAAATCTTGTACTTGCTGGTTATTCTGCGGACTAAACGTCCGTGAATAAGCTGAAACACCAATGAACCTTCTTTGTCAATGTTTACAGAAGGTCTGAATTTAAGTTTAACAGATATCATATTTATATTTTTAATTCAATATAAATATCATATTTTTTCTTTTTTCCTATATTGTTTTCATACACCTATGCATCTTGTTTTATTTCTTTTAACTCTTATTCTGCCCTTTACGCAAACTAATGCTTAAGCATCACCACACACCGGCAATCTTGCTGCCGCACTTAGGGCAGACGCCGCTGAAGTTGCCAAGATCCACGGCGTAGCCTGTGCGGCGTATGAGGACAGAGCCGCAACAGGGGCAAAGGGTGTCTTCGGCTCCGGGAAGCGAGACATTGCCGAGATAGACATGGCGCATGCCCTGACTTATGGCCACACGGCGTGCCTCAACGAGTA
>OKXB01001429.1_pt1 | contig 23346 bp, 22 predicted proteins | sample 1601731 | NCBI WGS metagenome assembly OKXB01 (sample SAMN04414077, study PRJEB24778) | human gut metagenome | material: faecal | host: Homo sapiens
GAACGCCTGCAGCATCCTGTATGCTGCGGCGTACCGTGCAGCACGGGCAATGGGTTACAACAAAGTGATCACCTATATTCTGGATACGGAAAATGGAGCATCTCTGAAAGCTGCCGGGTACACCTGTGAGGGCAAAGCCGGAGGCTTGGAATGGAACGGTGCAAAAGCACCAAAACAGGCCGACCAATATCCGCGCCAGATGAAAACACGATGGGTCAAGAAAAAGGAGGGCTTGCATGGCAGTTGACCGCAAACAGCAGATGAAAGAAATCACGAAACGGCTGGAGCAGGGCGTAAAGGACATTTTTACATCGGAAATGTACACGACATACCTGCGCACGATGGCAAAATTCCACAATTACAGCTTCAACAATACGCTGTTGATCGCTATGCAGCGGCCTGATGCCACACTGGTGGCAGGGTTTAACGCATGGAAGAATAAGTTCAACCGTTACGTCAAAAAAGGCGAAAAGGGCATCCAGATCATTGCCCCGGCTCCCATCAAAGAAGTCGAAGAACGCGAGAAAATCGACAAGGATACGGGCCTGGCTGTGCTGAACGAAAACGGTGAACCGGAAATGGAACGTGTGGAGTATGTGGTTCCGAGGTTCCGATTGACGACAGTTTTTGATATATCGCAGACGGATGGGGAACCGATTCCGTCGCTGGAAGTGAACGAACTGACGACCAGTGTCAAAGATTATGCGCTGCTTACGGCGGCAATCGAGCAGGTATCCCCTGTGCCGATGCGGTTTGATGAAATCGAAGGGGATGCCAAAGGCTATTACAGTGATGCAGACAAAGAAGTCTGCATTCAAGTCGGCATGGGCGAGAGCCAGACCATAAAGACGATGATCCACGAGGTCGCTCATGCGATGCTGCATAACAGCGATTTGATGAAACAGCATGGGGAAGAAAAAGACAGGCTCACGAAAGAAACCGAAGCCGAAAGCATTGCATTTACGGTCTGCTCGGCTCTGGGCATTGATACGTCCGATTACTCTTTTCCGTATGTGGCAAGCTGGGCGAGCGGCAAGGAGATGAAGGAGCTGAAAGATTCGATGGATACGATTCGATTGACCGCAGCCGATTTTCTGGAAAAGCTGGAAGCGGCAATCGCAGAAAGGAGCGCAGAGCGCATGACCGCAATGCAGTATGCGGAAAAGTTGATTGCCAATAAGGAGCAGGAAAAAACGATTTTCGATGATGAGCAGCGAAATCTCATCGTGAATTTTGCTTTTAAGCTGGATGATCGGGCAGCAACGGAAGAACTGGTGAGCGGTCTGACGGCTGCACTGGCCGAGGACGACAAAGAAGAAGTCAACCGCCTGATGTACGATGCGCAGGAGAAAATCGAAAATCTCCCGGATGGGATGATTGGCCTTTCGGAAATGCACGACTATGGCTACCGGAAAGATGATGTGCTGCCGCTGACGAAAGAAGGCGCACGGGAATGGCATCGGCTGGGTGAGAGGATTTATCCGCTGTTCCGTGATGGCACGGCAGGTGATTATGTAAGCCAGGAGGAAATCGAGCAGCACGATGGCATTTTCGGCATTAAGGCAGACGCATGGGATGCGATTCTATTGGAACAGCGGGAAGATTATGCAGAGGACGAGTATGCGCGTCCAGACTTTCAGCTGACAGTAATAAACCGTGAACAGGCTCTACGGCTGTATGACGAAGGTAAGCAAATTTATCTTGTCCGCATCAGCCCGTGGCCGATTCTTGTCACGGCGCGAGAGGAAATCGAGCGCGGAAGTGATACCTTCCAGATTGCAATAGCAGATTTGGAACAGGAGCGGAACATGACAGAACAGGAAAATATGCTGCTGAATAGCGGTGAAAAGCAGTTCGGTATTTACCAGATCACCGCCCGTGACCCGGAACACGACTACCGCTTCATGGGGCTGGACTATGTGCAGAAGAAAGGCATGACGGTTTCCCGTGCAGATTATGACCTGATCTATACCGCGCCGCTTACGGACAAGGATACGCTGGATGGCATTTATGAACGGTTCAATATTCAGCGCCCGGCAGACTTTACAGGGCATTCGCTGTCGGTCAGTGATGTGGTGGTACTCAATGATGGCAGTACGGTCAAAGCCTACTATGTGGACAGCATCGGATTTGCTGAACTGCCGGAATTTTACAAGGAAAGGAATATGGATTTGCAGAAAGAGAACCTTTTGAACGAAAAATTGCAGGAAATCGAAATCTTTGATAAGCCTGGTCTTTTCAGCAATGGCCGACTGCGGGATGAAGATGTGCCGGAGGGCTTATATCGCTATGATCTGCGCGGTTCGGACTACGACCCTGGCCAGCCTGTCACAGTAGAGAAAACTGTGGTGGTGAACCATGCGGCTTCTGTCCTGATGGCCGAAGAACTTGACCTTGGCGCAGACAGGCGGCTGGAACTTGGTGAAGATGGACTGAACTTCACTGGTGCAGAACTGACCGTGCGAGAGTTCATGGAGGAACAGCAGCAGAAAAGAAATGGACTGATTCACGGCGATTCCGACCACATCGCAGTCGAGGGGCATATCGGCACATGGTATGCTGTTGATGAAACGGAAATCGGCGGCGAGAAGTTCTTCCTGCTGGAACATGAGGAACACGGTGACATGGCGGCCTGCGTTGCAGTCAATGAGCAGGGCAAGCTGGTGGCAGAGGATTTGTGGAACGGCTTCGATGACGAATTTCTGGATGCAGTAAAAGAGTATCTTTCTGAAAAATGGAATATGCCGAAAAAAGAAGATGTGGTATCGGAGATCATTGAAAAGGCTGCGCCGGTGCCGGACAACAGCGCGCAGGACTATTCGGATGTGCCTGTCTACTATGAGCCGTTCAGCTATGCCAAAGAAAATGACGAGGTGGATTTATACCGTACCTCCTATCGGCTGAACGGCGAGTGTAAGCAGGCAATCCATGAAGCGATTGCGGACAATTATGATGGGATGTACCTTGGAGATGGTGCAGTCGATCAGGTGGTGCGGCAGTACGGTATGGAGCGTGTGGGGTACATTCTTGCGAATACCTTGCGCTACAAAAACTATGATGACCGCTTTTCTCACAGCAATAAGGAATGGGCAGAGCAGGTCGGCACCCCGGAGAATAATGCGAGAATCATTAAATTTCGAGCAGATTGGGTAGTTACCAGCCATTCGGCTGTACTGGATGGCTTTGTGACGATGTACCGAGAAAAACTGGAAAAGCAGAAAGAGTTGGAACAGCCATTTGTAAAGCGATTCTATGTGGTCGAGAACCGGCAGGCTGTTCCGCTTGAAATTAAGCGGTTTGGCAATCTCAACGATGCAATGTCGCAATATCAGGCACTTCCGAACCATTATATGAAAGCCTTGGGTGTGGAGAAAAATCCTGATCCGCTGCCGGGTTCACTGGATATTTTGCAGTGCAGGAACGGCCTTGACACCATCGTAGAGGATTATAAAACGGTTCCGGGCTGGAATAACCCGTATATCCAGAATCACGTTGTCCAGCCGTTACAGGGGGCGTTAGCCGTGCAGGAAGTGGAACTGGCCTACAAACTGCCGGATGCCTATTTTCACATCCAGACCTGTGACGATGGCTTCGACTATACCTTATATAATAAAGACTTCACGGAGCGAGATGGCGGCATCCTTGAAACGGATGGAGATAAGCCTGTGCAGGAGGCTATGACAGAGCTGTTGGCAGAGTTTGGCTGTGATGCAGCACAGGGCAAGGTCATGGACGCGGCAGAACTGCGGGAACAGGCCGATATGGTGGCAGAGCAGCAGGCAGAAGTTTTGAAAGAAAAGCTCGCCGCAGAAAGACCTGCGCCGGAAGAAACGCTCAGCTTTTATGTCGCGGAGTGTTTGGAGTTTACATTTGCGGGAGAGTTCCACGATCATCTGACGATGGAAGAAGCGTTGGAAGTCTACGACAAGATTCCGTCCGAACGGATGAACGCTGACAAGTGCATTGGATTCTGCATCGAGGAAGATGGCGGCTTTGTTGGAATGTATGAGTTGGTCGTGAACGATAAAGTGCAACGCGAGAACATCAACTCCATCAACTACTTCAGGGATGATAAGCTGGTGCAGCAGGCTATCTCTGATATGGAAAAGCTGATGGCGACACGGCAGCAGAGTAAGGAGCAGGAACGCGGCAATACGAAAAAGTCTGTTCTGGATGCCCTCCGCAGTCTGAAAGCAAAAAAGCAGGAGCAGCCTGCACAGGAACAGGATAAGCCGAAGAAAGCGAAAAAGAAAGGAATGGAGTTATGAGCAATGTACGCTTTGATGAACTGGAATTGATGCTGATGGCGATGTTTGAGCAGAAAACGCTCAAAGGTACGATTCAGACGCTGACGGAAGTTCAGCAGCTTGTGGAAGAGGATGCAGAGATGGCTGTGCTTGTTCAGCAGAGCATCCAGAAGCTGCAGCAGCTGAACGAGCAGCAGTTCAAAGGGCTGGAACTGGAGTGGTATAAACCGGTTGAACCGAATCAGAAAGTAGAAAGGGTGGCAGATGAATAAACAGGTCAGAGTTTTCCAAATCAAGGAGATTCATCATAAGCAAAGGGCAAAATCTTATGCACAGCAGATAGAGGATGGTTTTCTGATTCATCATCAGAATTACCAAAGTGCTTATAAGGGGCAGGTAGGACCGAGTGAAACACCAGTTACAGTTCGGGGGCGTCTGGAAGAACAAAGGCCAAATACATTTATCGGCCGTCCGTTCGGAGTCAGTGATGTTATGGTATGGGATGAAGAAGAAAAGCGAAAATTCTTCTATGTCGATAAAGACGAGTTGGTTGAGTTTGGCGGTTTTACGGATATAGACTCTGCCGGAAATGTTGTTGCCCTCATGGTTCCCAATTACCAGGTTGATGGAAAAACAGGAACATGGCTCCCGTATGATAGTGAAGTTGTAGAGGGTGTCTGCTTCTTTATGATGCGGAATGAGCAACGCAGAGATGCTGTTTCTCCAATCGTGGTAGACAGTAAAGGTGTATTTGTGACAGAGGCACCGAATGGCTTTGAAAATGTTCGGGCCACTATTACAGAATATGTTCGCCGCGCTGAAAGGAAACAGCAGGATGTGACAGAACATGAAAAGTGCCTGACGAATGGAACGTATGAACGGGCGCGGGAGTCTGGCACAGAGCAGAACTACAATATGATTGATGGTTGTGTCAACAACAACCCGAAAAAGCCGCGTGTCATTGGCAACAGAGTTTCAGTGTTGGATCGGCTGCATATCAAACTGGAAAATCGAAAGCAGAAAGAACAGGGACAGCAGCAACAGCAGGAGAGAACCCTTAAAAACTAAAAATCTGTTTCCGTAAAGCAAGCCAGCCACAGGACTTTCATTCAGAGTGAAGTCTTGTGGCTGGCTCTTTTTATGCAGTTTTTTAAAGAGATGGTTCGTGACTGCGTTTAGGATGTGTACGGCTATGTTGCTGTGTATGTCCTGTATCAAGGATCATATCAACATTCTGACAAGCGGTTTGTAGTTCATGGTAGTAGTCCTTGAAATAGGCATAGCTTTCATATTGTACCGCTCGCGTGGAAAGCAGTTTTTCTTTCTCAGCCCGCAAGTCCTTCATAGTGGGAATCGTGCCATCCGGGGAACTGCGTTTTAAGAATTGAGCGGCTTCCTCATATTTGGCAATTTCCTCTTGATGCTCAGAACGGTAAATCTTCTTATTGTTGGCCTGTAGAAATTCTTTATATGTGGCTTTTGTGGAGAGATACTGCCCCAGATAGTGAATCTGTTCATTCAACCGTTTCAAATCGGCATCCGTGGACTTTGCGGTATTGCGGGCATCTGACATTTTAGCGGAGAGTTCATCCCGCGCCTTTTTCAATTCGTCATAGCTGTCATAGCCGTGCTGCTGTATATAGACGATGGTATTTGCCATCTGTTGCAAATTGGAAATCTTGACTTTTTGTGCATAGGCGCGGCTCTGCTGGGCCTTTACGCAGTCTTGCAGATTCACAACCAAACGAAGATTCGATTTGATATAGAGAACGGCAATGGGGTCAGCAACACTCCATTGCTGTTTTTCTCTTTCAGCGGTGAGCGCATTGCTTTCAAAAAGCATCAGAAGATGATTGCGGTCAAAACTGGTTCCCAATGTTCGCGCAGAAATATATTTTTCCCTGTTCGGTAAAAGATAGCTGAATCGCCCACGGTGATCCTTGACAGAAATACCGGATTCAGCTTGAAGCTGTCGGCTGAACTCTTCAAATGATTTTGCACGCTTTGCTGCTGCAGTAATGGAATCCCGCAGTTTGTCCTTTTCGGTTTGAAATTTGGTTCGCATGGGTGTGAAGCCTTCTGCAATAAGTTCGGCGTTCAATTTGTCCAGATTGATCTGCCCGCGCTGTCTAGCATAATATTCCTGCTGCGTGATTTTGTTGACAGATGGGGAGAGCAAATCAACTTGATTGAGATTTTCTCTCATGCAGATGTTCATAAGAGACTGCTGTAAATGCTTCAAGTAATCTTTTGTTAGGTGGTGCTTGTAGCCGGCTTTACAGTCGATGGGACGTTCCATAAAGCTTTTTTGCGGAACATCCAGCTTTCGCAGACTGTTGATTACGATATGTACATGGATATTGCCGCTGCCGTTATGCCCGTCCATGTGGGTGCAGACCAATGCCTGATGGCCAGGAAAATTTGTTTTTACATATTCCATGCCGATGGCTTGCGCTCGTTCTCCTGTGAGTCCGCATTCATCTTTATCCGCAGGATCGAAGCTGATGAGATAATGATGTGTCTTGATTTCATCATAATTCTGATTTTTATGGTACTGTGCATTGAGCATTTCACACTCTACATCAAAAAGTTCCGGTTCACAATTTATGCCATCCAGCAGAATATCCCGGCGGAGCACCCAGTTTCCATTTGCATCCAGCAGAGGTTTCTTCAAGACCTCATCGTGCTCATATTTCAAATAGTCGAGTGCCGCACCGTAGTCTGCGCTTTTACCTGCGACGTGTTTTAAGATTGCCACGATAATCACCTGCCAATTCAGCAATATCTTTCCGCATGGAGCGGAGGTCGGTCATGCAACGATTGATCTCTTCCAACATAGCGCGAGATTGGATACCACCGCTGTTAAAGAAGGCTGCAATCTGGTTCAGATTGTTTCCGATATGAGAGAGCTGCCTTGCAAAATCTCGCAGTTCTGCAATGTCGGCAACGATGTTGTAATGAACGTGAAGTTTTTCGGTTATGGCCTGTTTCCTTACATAAACAGCAACGGGATAGCCAGCCTGTTCAGCAGAACACGAAACCAGTGCGTACTCCACATCGGTAAAACGAACCATTACATTCTTAGTCCGTTTGATGCTTTCATCCTTTTTGGGGCGAGCCATAGTGTGATCCTCCTGCATTTTATAGTTGCGAAGCAACTCCCGATAAGCCGTAGGCGTTCGGCTGCGAACACGTTCATGTGGAGCCAGATAGCCAAAATCCAAGATTTTGTGCGTACCGTGGGGATGGGGAACGGAATCCCCATCAAGATTGCCGGGAATGAAAAATCACGAAAGTGAGTTTTGAGTTACCATAGGCGAATCTTGCTCTAAGACAGGGAAACCCTGGTGTTGCAGTATAGGCCTTGCCATCAGAAAAAGAAGTGCTTCTATAAATAGGAATCCGCAGCCTTTATTTGGAATACACTTTCCAGATTTTTTTGAATTTCTTTCAAAAACTGTATTCCAAAATGCCCTTCTGGATTCCTATTAGTAAAGGGGGATTGATCCGATGAAGCAGAAAGAGCGACTGGACGAAAAAGTGAAGCAGGAGCGAACGGAGCCTGACCATCACAGAAAAATCATTATTAAGGGAATCACCGTGTATGAATCGTTCCGACCAGAAGGCAGTGAACTGTGGGACTGCCTCTTGCAGAGTATGGGGAAACACTGAAAAAAAGATTTTTTAAAATTGTGCGCTACAGCTTGATTTTCGTGCCGCAGCTTGGTAGAATACAGACGGGTTAAGTAAATATGTGCAATCAAAAGCCATTAACTTTCTGGATTTTACCATGCGAATTGCGTGGAGACAGGAGGTTTAATGGCTTTGTTTTTTTATAAGGAAAAGAATAAGGACATACGAGCAGCAGCCTATCTGAGGTTGTCTATCGAGGACGGAGATAAGGCTGAAAGCAACAGCATCGGAAACCAGAGAGAACTGATCCGGGATTTCGTTGCAGAACGACCAGAACTGCATTTGGTAGGAGAATATGCAGATGATGGTTACACGGGAACCAATTTTGAGCGACCAGGCTTTACGCAGATGATGGAGGACATCAAATCCGGCAAAATCAACTGCATCATAGTCAAGGACTTGTCTCGACTTGGCCGTAACTACATTGAGATGGGAAAGTATCTGGAACAGATTTTCCCAATGATGGGGATTCGGTTCATTGCCATCAATGATAACTACGATAACGCAAACACTGAGAGCAGTGATTCGGATAGCATCGTGGTTCCCTTCAAAAATCTGCTGAATGATTCCTACTGCAGGGATATTTCCATTAAGGTTCGGAGCCAGTTGGACATTAAGCGGCGCAAGGGGGAGTTCATCGGCGGATATGCAATGTACGGTTACTGCAAAGATGAACGGAACAAAAGCCGGTTGGTGGTGGATGAGTACGCAGCAGAAATTGTTCGTTCTATCTATCGTAGAAAATTGGAAGGCATGAGCGCAAAGGCTATTGCGGAACAGCTGAACAACGAAGGGGTTCTGGCTCCCAGTGAGTACAAACGGCTGTGCGGATTGAATTATCACAGCGGCTTCAAGGCAGGAACTCATGCAAAGTGGCAGGCAATTCAGGTACTTCGGATTTTGAAAAATGAAGTTTACACCGGAACGATGGTGCAGGGTAAACGGCAGAAAATCAATTACAAGATTAAGAAAATCCGTGACGTAGAAGAATCCGGCTGGATTAAAGTTCCCAATATGCACGAGGCCATCATTCCGCAGAAATTGTTTGACACCGTGCAGGAAGTTTTGAAGCTGGACACCTGTGCATCGAAAGGACAACAGACAGTCAATCTTTTTTCAGGTATGGTTCGGTGCGGGGGCTGCGGACAGAATATGGTGCGGCGCACTGTATCAAAAAATGGAAAGAAGTATGTTTATCTGCACTGCATCACAAATCATAACGGCCTGGGCTGTTCTTCACACCTTATCAGCGAAAGTAAATTAGCAGAAGTGGTGCTGGCTGCATTGCAGGGAAAGATTCAGCAAATCAGTGGACTGGAACAGCGGCTGGATGAAATCAACGAGATTCCCAAAAATCTACGCAGGTTAAAATCGGTAGAAGAGCACATGAAAATGCTGGAACAGGAAGAACAGAAATACCAGACCCTGCGCCGTCAGCTTTACGAAGATATGAGCAGCGGCATTGTCAGTAAAGATGAGTATAAAGAGTTCAGCCGTTCTTTTAATGAGAAAGTCGAAAATATCTGTAAGGCAAAAACGGAAATGAACCGACAGCTGGATAGCCTGAGCAATTTGGACGTGGAACATTTGCCGTGGATCGAAGATTTTAAATCCTATCAAAACTTAACGAGTTTGAATCGCCGTGTTCTGGTAGAACTGGTGGAAAGCATTACAGTCTATGATAAAGAGCACATTCACATCCAATATCGCTTCGACCAGGAAATCCGCAATGTGCTGGAATATTGCAACAGCATTCCGACAACAGAAACGGAGGGGAGTACAGTATGAAATGTGTAAGCTATACTCGGACGATGCCTTGGAAAAACCATACAGGTGAACTGACGATTGCCGACCAGAATCAGCGTATTGCAGAATACCTGGCTGAACATAAAGAGTTCGATTTACAGAAAAAGTATTCTGACCGTAAGGGTGCAGAAAACGCGAGTGCGGCATTTGACAAAATGATTGATGATGGAGTGGGACGAAAATTTGACTGCATCATTGTAGCATCTATGTATTACTGTGGGCCTGGCTTCCCGGCGGCGCGTCAGTCAATCAAGGAAACTCTCTATGAGACAGGCGTGGATCTGATCGTTCTGGAAGAAGGACTGGATACCAGAACTGCCAGTCGAAAAGAGGTTGAGGACTATTTTGAGGAGAAACGCTGCGAGATGCACGCAGAAATCATGTTTGCATGGAGGAAGAAGCAGGGCGCAGGATTCCGGCTGACCAATTCCGTTCCGTATGGTTATATCCGCAGGAATGGTGAAAGCAACATGGTAAAGGATGAAGAGGTTGCTCCGTATCTGAGCGAAGCTTTTTCCAGATATGCATCGGGACAGAAGATGGGCGATATTGCAAAATGGTTGAATGAACAGAATGTCGAACCACCGATGAGGCACAAAAAAAGAATTCAGGGAAAACCATATGAGGGAGAATCTGATCTGTGGACATCGGATAATCTGAGGGGATTGTTCAGAAATCCAACATATACGGGTGCAACGGCAAACGGAAGCCGTCAGATTATTGCAGAGAACTGCCATGAGCCGTACATGACAAAAGAACAGTTTTATGCGCTTCCTTGCAATATGCAGCAGAGTGAAAACAAAATATCAACTCGGAAAAAATATAAAAAACCGAATCCTCTTGCAAAGCGCATCATTTGTACCTGTGGACGTCCACTTTATTGGCATAAGGATAAGAAAACGGGAGAAGAACTATTCTATTGCAGCTACTGCCGTGCTCACAAGGAGAATGGAAAGGAATTGAAAGCTCCGGCTGCATCTGTATATAAAAAGGTGATAGATGCTATGGAGAGAGAACATCGGGAAGAAGAAAAGATGTACTCCGCAATTCAGCAGGGAGCTGGCAGAAAAGCAATTGAAGCAGTAAGAGCTGATAGTTCGATGCAGATGAAGACCATTCTGGCTGAACTTAATATGGAACAGTTTCGCCGTGTACCGTTATATGAAAGCTATATGGCCGATGAAATCACGGAAGAACAGTATCGTGCTGAAGTGCTGGATTATGAAGAAGCTCATCGAAAGCTGAATGAACAGCTTACGGCAATCATGGAAAATACAATGGTATGGGAACGGGCATTGAGTTTGCGAAATCCGTGGATTCAGCAGATGGAACAATATAAGACCCCAGAGGCACTGGATCGTAATTTTGTGAAAAAGTACATTGAACAGGTCGTGGTTACATTTTTAGGCGATAAGCAGGCAGAAATCAGTCTAACGATGAAAACACAGGAATGGAAGCAGATGCTTGAACGGATAGAATTGGAGGTTACAGACAATGGCACGAAAAAGTAGAAAGAATTTGCCCCAACCGGAACAGGCAACGGCTTCAGTGCAGTTCCCGGAATTGGATGAAGAAAAGATACCAACTGCAATCTATGGACGGCTTTCGGTGGAAGATGATGAAGATAACGAAAGCATGGAAACACAGATTGCACTGGTGCAGGATTTTATTAACCGTAGCAGTGAATTAAATTATGTGGATACGTATTTTGACAATGGATTTACAGGAACAAATTTCAAGCGCCCGGCCTTTACCCGTTTGATGAACGATGTGCGGCAGAAAAAAATCAAGTGTATCGTTGTAAAAGACCTATCGCGTTTTGGCCGTAACTATCTGGAAGCGGGATACTATATTGAAACCGTATTTCCATTTCTAGGTGTTCGCTTGATTGCTGTCACCGATCATTTTGATAGTACGCGCAAAGAGGATATGGAAAGCATGGCTCTTCCGATTCGGAATATGGTCAACACCATGTATGCGAAAGACATTTCCAAAAAGGTGTGGACTTCCCTGCAGCGTAAAAAAGAAGCCGGCTATGCAGTCGGAAGTGATGCTCCGTTTGGATATATTCGGAATCCGGTGACAAAACGAAATGAGATTGACCCGGAAACAGCCTTTTATGTACAGTTGATTTTCCAGTGGGTACTGATGGGCGTAGCGATTTTTGAAATTGCCAGACGGTTGACCCTGCTGAAGGTTCCAACCCCACGGGAGTGGCATCGGAAAATTGTTGAGGGAAAGGAAGTCGTTACTTATAAAAAATGGGGCGAAACCTCGGTACGGCATATGCTGGCAAATCAAACCTATGTGGGAGATACCATCAACAATAAAAGTACACAGAGATTTTTTGCTGGGCAGGACAAACGTGACTTGTCGAAAGAGCAGTGGTATGTGGCAAAAAATACACATCCAGCCATCATTGCAAGGGATGATTTTGAAAAGGTGCAGGAGATTCTGACGAAGAATCAGAAGGTGTTCAAAACAGTAAGAGCTGAATCGGAACAGATTCGCACGGAGTATCAGAATGACCTTGCCGGAATGGTGTTCTGTGCAGACTGCGGCAGATCGATGGATTTTGATAGGCTTCCGCATGGAGCAGAAGAAAGTAAAAAGGTTTGTTACTATATTTGCAGAGCAAGGCAGGCGGATGATAAGTGCATCGGACACCAGATTACGGAAAAGTTGTTGAAAGCTCTGGTAATGGATCAGCTGCATCTGTTTATTGTTCGGCTTAGTGATAAGCGCAAAGTTCTGGAAGAGCTGCGAAAAATCGAAGATATGCAGAATCCTGTCTACCGTGCAAAAAGTGAGATTATGAGCCTGACGGATAAAGTTGGCCAGATGGCAAAGAAAAGAGAACAGCTTTATGCAGATTATGTGGCAGGTGTGGTGGATTCTGAAGATTATCAATTGATTCGGGAAGATTATTCCAAACAGTATGACGGCCTGCGAGCAGCACTGCAGAGAGCAGAAGCCAAAAAGGTGGAAGTAGAACAACAGATTAGAGAATATCTGAATATGACTTCCAACTTGGAAGAGCATCTGGATGATTTTGGATTTGATGCTCAGCTGGTAAAATCCCTTGTGCAGAGAATCGAAGTGAGTGCAGATAAGCGGATTCGCATTGTATTTGGATTTCAAGATGTGTTTGCGGACCTTGGAAAGGAGAGTGCGGGAAAATGATTGCAGCGTATCAGCGCATTTCAAGGGCAGACGGTGATTTGGGTAAAGATGGAAAAGACAAGAGCAACAGCATCGAAAACCAGAAAGAACTGATCCAGCGGTATATTTCCCACAAAGAGAGTCTGCAAAATCTGCCTGTGATGGATTTTGTGGATGATGGTTACACAGGCAGCAATTTCGACAGACCGGGCTTTCAGAAAATGATGGATGGTGTGCGCAGTGGCGAGATTGATACCATTATCGTAAAAGACCTGTCTCGTTTTGGACGCGATTACATTGGTGTGGGCGAATACATGGAGCAGATTTTTCCACTACTGGGTGTCAGGCTCATCTCCATCAATGACAACTATGACAGCAGCAATTATAATGGTACAACCTTGGGGATGGATTTGGTTGTCAGCAACCTAGTAAACACCATGTACTGCCGAGATGCAGGAAAGAAACTTCGGACAGCCAATCGAGTGAAGTGGCGCAAGGGTATTTCTACAGCGTCTGCTGCACCGTTTGGTTATCAGTTTGACCCGAATAGAAAAGGATCATATATCATTGACCCTCCAGCGGCAAAAATTGTCCGTCGCATTTTTGACCTTGCGATTCTGGGATTGGGAACGCGAGAAATAGCGATGGCATTGAATGATGAAAATGCTCCTGTGCCGAGTGTTTATAACCGGGAGCATAAGGCGTATGGAAAAGAAACGACTTATACGATTGCACCTGTGATTCTTTGGGATAGTTCTCGCGTCTGGAAGATTCTCACGGCTTATGTGTACACCGGAGCGATGGTTCTGGGAAAAAGTCAAAGATTGATTTCCGGCAAGAAAATCATTCGCATTGTTCCAAAAGGGCAACAATACATTACGGAAGGAACCCATGAAGCTATCGTCAGCCGGGAAGAATTTGAAAAAGCGCAACTTGTCATAAGAAATAACGGACATAGAGTAGTGATGGGAAGCGTGGATTTTCCCCTTAAGGGAAAAATTCGATGCGGTAATTGCAGACGAGCTATGGGATATGACTACAAACAGGCTTCTCCCATATTCTGGTGCAGAGAGGGAATGGAACTTATCGGTCAGACCCAATGTTCATCGGAAATATATCAGGCCAGTGATATTGAAAATGCAGTGTTTCAGGCATTAAAAAAAGAACTTTCTCTATTGGACTCACTCTATAGTGATATTAAAAAGGAAGAACAGAGCTTAAAAGAAGCCAGTAGAAAGGCAAGCCGCCGAAAAACTTTGATGGAGCAGGAACTGAAAAATCTGAAAGGTGAGAAGATGCGGATGTATGAGGAGTACGCGGCAGGAACGCTCTCCCTGGACAATTATAAGAGCAAAAAACTGGAATGCGATAGGAAGATTGCAGAAGTGCAGGACAAAATCGAACAATTCAAAGCGGAAGAATCTGTCAAGAGCGTTGTTCCAGGGACGGTGCGGGCAGCAGCAGAACAGGCAGAAAATTTTCTGCACGGCACGAGACTTACGGCAAGCATGGTGTCAGCCTTCATTGAAAATGTTTATGTGCATGAGGGTGGGCGTATCGTAGTACGGTTTAAATATGAGCAGAGTATACAGGATGCCGTGAGAGCATTACACACAGAATGAATTTCAAAAAGGCGAAGTTGCCCATGATACAACATCAAAGAGTATGTTATAATATGGGCAACAGACCAACCGGAAGGAGAAGGACGAAATGAGTATAACCCGAAAGCTGGCAAAACTGATATTGACCTTATTGACCCTGCCGCTACTCGTCGTAGTATGGCTACTGAAATGGTTCGTGACGTTCCTTCATTGCTGTTCGGCATGGATATTCTATCTGCTGGGCAGTGTGCTGCTGGCAACAGCAGTGCTTTCGTTCCTGATGAAACAATCGCAGGGGATAGAAGCACTTCAAATGCTGATTGGTGGATTTGTGATTTTTATGATTCCGCAGGTGGTCGGCAGTGTGGTGGTATTTTTGGAACTGGCAGCAGCAACGATTCGGCAAGTATGGTACATATAAGGAGGTGAAACCTAGAAAATGAAATTAGCAGCGATTCATCATGTGGCAATCATCGTTTCAGATTATGAGAAATCGAAAGACTTCTATGTGAATAAGCTGGGATTTGAGATTGTACGAGAAAACTTCCGTGAAGAACGGAATGACTGGAAACTGGATTTGCGTGTTGGTGAGGGTGCTGATGCGATTGAGCTGGAGATCTTCGCAGAGCCGAACCCACCTAAGCGCGTGAATCGACCGGAAGCCTGCGGACTGCGGCATTTGGCGTTCCGGGTGGATGATGCGGAAGCCACTGTAGCAGAACTGGAACAGATGGGGATAGGATGCGAACCGATTCGATTTGACAGCTACACCCAAAAGAAGATGACATTTTTCTTTGATCCAGATGGGTTGCCGTTGGAACTGCATGAATAAAAAACAACGCCCTCATAGTTGAGAGGATTCGTAAATCTTCTCGGCTATGAGGGTGTTTCATTCCATAGGAATGGGAAAGTTATAGATTGAAGGGCTTAACTAGCTACTGAGCAGCTATGCAGAAAAGTGATTGCAGCGACTTCTTGATCTAAGGTGGATACCGAATTTCAGCTACCACAAACGAAGGCTCGCATAAACCACAGACAGCACCCAGGAGGATTCGAGGGTGCGTCTGCGACTTATGCGGGTTTTATTTTGCGATTTTACGGATAGGTGTTAAATTCCAAGGCTGACAAGAGTGGCCTTTAACTCTTTTGCCATGCGAATAATGACAGTCTGTTCAGTTTCATTACAGTCCAGCAGCAAGCGGTGAAATTCGGAGTTTGCAGAGGAAGAATGTTCAAGACAGTCGAGCAAAAGCTCATCCGCGGAAACGGATAACGTGTTGGCAATTTTGACAAGAACAGAAAGGCTTGGAACCTTTGTGCCATTTTCGATTTGGACAATGTATTCACGACTGCAGTTGACTTTTGCGGCAAGAACTTCTTGCGTCAGATTCGATTTTGAACGGTAGAAGCTGATTCGTTTTCCTAGAGAAGTACGATTTACGGACATATAGTGATCTTCCTTTCAAATGCCCGCATAAGATACTTTAATTATTTGACTTATGGAGAAATGAATCAAGAGGAACCAAAGAGGCAATCTGCATAGAAGTCAGAATTCTTATTTTTCCCCTCTAGCGGAGATGGCTTCTGAGGCCAAAATGTGAACCAGCAGTTCACATTTTGAGCAACAAGTGAACTGCTGGTTCACAGAAAAATATATCTGACAAGTGTATAATAAAAGCGTGAAATCAAACTGCAAAAAAGTGAGGAAAACGAAATGGAAAGGCTGCTGACACTGTATAGCGAAGTTCAGTCAACGGATGTACGGTGGCTGTGGTATCCCTTTATTGCAATCGGGAAAATCACACTGCTGCAGGGTGATCCCGGCGATGGGAAATCCACCATGATGATGAATCTGATTGCAGAACTTTCAACGGGTGGTAAGACCCCGGATGGCTGTAAGATCGGTGCGCCGCAAAAGGTGATTTATCAGTGCTCCGAGGATGGCGTTTCAGACACAATAAAGCCCCGGCTGGAACGCTACGGAGCAGACTGCCGGAAGATTGCCTTCATCAATGAAGAGGTTTATAACGGCCTTACATTGGATGATGAGCGCATCCGTCAGGCAATCATTGAATTTCGGCCTCGATTGGTCGTGATCGATCCGATTCAGGCTTATCTTGGCAGCGATTCGGATTTGCAAATCGCAGGCAGAGCGCGGAAACTCATGCGCCGCCTTGGAATGTGGGCTGCTGGTTACGACTGCGCTATCGTTCTGATTGGACACCTCAACAAAAAAGAAGGCTCCAAAGGGCTGTACCGCAGCCTTGGCAGTATTGATGTTGTGGCAGCAGCACGAAGCGTCCTGCAGGTGGAGCGAGATACCGAGAATCCTGATATAAGAATCGTACATCAAATCAAAAACAGTCTTGCGCCTACGGCAGAAGACATCCGCTTTTCCATTTCTGCCGACAAGGGCTTTCGATGGCTGGAATGCAGGCCACAGCTTTTTGAAAAACAACAGCCGGACGCCGAACATAAATTTGATACAGAGCAACAGAAAGCTGCCTACTGGATCAAGCATTTCCTTGAAAAAGGCGATATGAGCGCAAATGAAATTTATTGCCGTCTGGACAATGAGGGTGTCAGCAAACGAGTGGCGCGGATGGTAAAAACGGAAATGGGAATCCACTGCTACCAGAAGAAGCGGAGATGGTATTGGAGTGTTCAGCTGGAAGAAGGTGCTATGAATGGAGCGCAAGTATAAAGTAGGCGGCTATGTGAAACTTGCAAAACTGTGGGAACGCTCTAAGGATGCAGCAGTAGCCTATCACAGTTCCTACTATGCTGAAAAGTTCAGAGATGATGCAGATAAAAGGCTGGTTGGTGTCTATATTGACATCACAGGGAATAAGGAAATTTATAAACGCCCGGAAATGGTGCATCTGCTCAAAGATTGCAAAAAGGGTGCCGTCAATCTGATTTTTTCACAGACAAGGGCCTACCTTGCAGCGAATACCTGTGATTTCTGTTTTCTGCTGAAATATCTGTTTGATTTGCCGATGCGGGTAGACATTGTTACAGATGATGACGACCAGAGAATTGACACGATTCTTGATGTTGAGAATCAGCGTCAGAGCCTGAAAGAATTGGCCGAAAAATATACATCAATCCGTGAGAAAGAATATCTTGCATGGAAAGCACGACTAGAACATGAAATGGAAAAGGCAGATGGAAAATGAATGAAGGACAGTATGATTCAAAAAATGTAGAACATATTTCAATAGAAAATATCGAAGTTGTGTCCAATGGAATGGATTGGAAAAACAGGCATTTGGAAGCTGAAAAGAGAAAAGCCGAAATCCGCGACAGAATCCATAAGCAGACTGAACAGGGTCAGAAATCAGCAAAAGATTATTTCCGCCCTGCAAAGCCGACCCCATCAATTTATGACAGTGACCTAAAACGTGTGGCCGTTTATGCCCGTGTCAGCACATCTAGCGAAGAACAGATTTCCTCTATTGAAAATCAAACTCTATACTACACCAAAAAGATTGCAGAAACGGAAAACTGGAATCTGCAGGATATTTACAGTGACGAGGGAAAATCGGGTACTTCACTGCGGAAACGAGATGCGTTTAAGCGAATGATGCGAGATGCCAAAGACCAGAAAATGGATTTGATTATCTGTGCCAGCATTTCGCGTTTTGCCCGGAACTTTTCGGATTGCATGACACAAATCGCAGCTTTGAAAACCATGCATCCTGCACATCCCATCGGTGTGTACTTTGAAACAGAGAATATCTATACGCTGAATCCAAGCAGTCAATACAGTCTTGACATTCAGGCTCTTTTGGCAGACTGGGAATCGGGCAATAAGAGTCGCCGGATGATCCTTTCGTATGACCAGCGTATTATGACAGGTCAGTACCCGGTGGCTGACCTGATGGGGTATCGGCATACGAAGGATGGACAGCTTGTGATTGAGCCGGAAGAAGCAAAGACGGTACGTTTTATCTTTCTGGCATTTATTCAGGGCTATGATTACGAACAGATTGCAATGATCCTGACACAGAAGAAGCGCAGCACCCTGCGCGGCAGGCAGGAGTGGAATGGCATGATGGTGGCTAACATCATGAAAAACGAACGTCGCTGGGGTGATCTGGAAGCTCGGAAGAGCATTGTGGTGGACTACAAGTTGGGTAAGGTCACAAAGAATAACGGAAATCGCTGCTCTGCCTACGTTCCAGAACATCACGAAGCGATTGTTTCACCGGGAATTGCACGGGCTGCACATCTTGTGGCATCCAGCAAAAAGAAGTGCGGGGTGCAGGATATTGTAGTAATCCAGCAGGGAGCATTGAAAGGATTCGTGGGCATCCATCCGAACTGGAGTGGCATCAGTGTTGATAGTATTCACAGTCTTTGTCTGAGGGCCTATCTTCCGGAAGAGGTGGCGAAACTGAATGATATAGCAGAGATGAGGGCTGGAACAAAGCTGGAAAAGCCCCTTCGATCGGAATATCTGACGATTTCAGGCACTTGCTTTATCAATCAAAGCAGCCCGGTCATAACAATCTCAAAAAATGGAATCCGTTTCAGCAAAGCGTGTCATACCCGCTTGGACGACTGCGAGCATGTGGAACTGCTCTATCATCCGATTCTGCAAGTCGTAATCCTGCGAAAAAGTAATCGTGATGCTTCAACAGCGATACATTGGGAAAATAAGGATAAGATTTGCAGCAGCTTTTCATCCAAGGCATTTTCAGGGGTGATATTTGAAGCAATGAACTGGAAGTGGAGTTGTCGTTACCAGTGTCGTGGTATCTGCCGTGGAGAGGAAAATGCAAAGTTCCTAATTTTTGAATTGGATGAGTCCCGGATTTTGATTAGAAAAAATCAGTATGAACAGATTGAGGATCGTTCGATGAATCTGAAATGTCGGCTGTATCGGAGCAAGTGGGTTCAGAGCATTACAGTTAGTGATGTGATGGAATCCGGCCAAGTCGTAGAAAACCCCATGATTGGTGCAATTCCAAGCAGAAATGAAGTTCAACGTGAACTGGATGACCTTTTAATGTCGATGTAGGAGGATTTGTGAAATGGAAGAAAAAGGTAGGGAGCAGGAACTGAGCGTTCGGGAAATCTCCTTGATTCGTGAGTTGACGCAGATACGAAAAGAACATAAAAGAGAACTGGAGTACGAAAAATTTGATGGTTATGAGCTGCCGCCGCGTACACAATTTTCCATGCTGAATAAGCCAGCAGTGAGCATAAAGTATGGCGTTATGAAATTTAATATGGCCTGCATTCGGCTTTTTGAAGGGATCAAGTATGTTCTTCCGATTCTGCACCCAAACAAGAAGCGGCTTGCGCTGATTATGTGCCCGGAAGAGGACAGCGCATCTGTTGAATGGGCACGGCAGAAGGATGAAAACTGGGTGAATAAGGATATTACCTCTTTGGAATTTGTGGAAAATATCTTCAAACTCATGAACTGGAATCGAGAATGTCGTTATAAAGTGCTTGGACGGGTGGCTAATTCAGATCAGGGCCTTTGTATGTTGTTCGATTTGGAAGAAGCAATCATGTTCACACCGAAGCCACAGGAATATACGGACCCGCTTACTGGCGAAATGAAGAAAAAACAGATAAAGTTCTTCCCGGATGTCTATAAGGATCGAATCGGGAAATCTTATAATGATTACATCGCTGGTCATCAGATGAACCTGTTCGAGGATTTTATTGGGTATCAAGGCTCTGCTGTATTGGATGAGCCTGAACAGAAAACAGATACTATTTCAGTACCGATACCGCAATGTGAAGAATCTGAAAATATACCTTTATCAGATTTTCCGGAACAGCCTGAAAATGTACAACGACCGGGCAGTGAGGTTGTTGAGAAAGGAATTTAAGAGTGCAGCGCGTATCTTCTTTGACTATGACCGAATCGAGTTTTATGATGAGGATCATAGCTATGACGAAGATCGATATAACACCATAGGCGATACTTCTGCTGGACGGATTTCTCAAAAAGCAGAGGGTGCATTGATTGGCAATATAGACCAGTTCATCGGAAAGGTGAATGAAATACTATTTGTTGTATATGGAGAAGCTACCAGAAAGATGAGTGCTTTTTTACAAGGCCAAAAGCCTGAACTGCTGCACCATCAGAAGTTCTTTGAAAACGGTACAGCGGAACGCGCCAAAGAATCCGGCACAGAGCAAAACTACAATATGATAGATGGCTGCGTCAACAATGTACCCCAAAAGCCCCGGCGCATTGGCGGCAGGTGGTCGGTGCTTGATCGGCTGCATATTAAGCAGGCTGAGCGGCGACAAAAAGACAATACGCCGCAGCAGGAACAGGAAAGAAGCCGAAAAAGTTAAAATACCGTAATATCGTTGAGATGGCTTCCCCAAAAAGGAGGCCATCTTTTTTGCGGTAGAATCAAAAATGTAAAAAACTTTTTTACATTACGATTGATTTCCCGAAGCTGATGGTATATAATAATAGCAGAAGGGAGAGATAAAAAATGCGTTTTGATGAACTTTTTGAAAAGAGAAAACTGACAGGGACAAAATTAAAGGACTATATTCGCAGCAATGGATTCTCAAAGGTATCGTTCTGCAAGAAAACAGAGATTTCTCGCCCTACTTTAGATAAGATTTTGAATGGCGAGATAGATAGCAAAAGTACATTCGATAAGCACTTGAACAAGATTCTTACCAGTTTGAGCATTGACCCGGATACTTTGATGGGATTTTCACCGAGAATACAAAGTGCAGATGCCGTGTTCTCAGAGAATGCGCCGATTGATTATCAGGTGAATGATAAGGCAAAGATGGAGTATGATTTGTTACAGGATATTCTAAACCTTTGCAGTGTTTATTATTAAAGGCGGAAGGCTATGAGTGAGCGAATTACAGCAGCCAACTTAGATGAAGTTATCAAAAGGAACGAAGTTATCGAGGAACAGATGAAGCAGAGTGCTTCGCTTATCTGGTCAAAATACAATCCGATGCAGATAAATTCTCCGATACAGTTGGCGTTACAGATTTTAAGACCATATGGTTTGATACAGCTGCCGATTGATAATCGCTATTTAAGCGGAGCAATTTTTGTTCGGGATGGAAAACGAATCCCCTTGATCAATACGGCACTTCCGAGAGCAAATCAGTATTTTACGGTGTGGCATGAAATTTATCATCTATTGTTTGATGAAGTTTCTTTTGACCATTTAATTGAATCCGAAATCCTGATGGAAGAACGAAAAGCAGAACATTTTGCTGCGCTTATGCTTCTGGGAAACCTTATGCCGTACTTTGAGGGCTTAAAGGATATGGAGTTCCAAGCAAAAGCGTTTCAGTGCATCTGTAAAAGAATAGAATTATGTGGAATATTGGGAGCGGTGGCTCCCGATGCTGCTCGGATAATCACACACCTCTTCGTGGTGAGCAGCAGGCAACGATCTGTGATCGGCAGAGATGTGATAACGAATAAATGTAGAAAAACAAATAGGTGCTATCATTATGGACGATATTTTGAAACTTGCAAAAGATTATTCGAAAAAACGTCATTTAGACCTTCTTCCGCATGGCAATAATAATATTTTGGAAAATCTTGAATTTATATATGATGAAAACTGGGAAAATCAAGGTGTACCTTATCCATACGAAATATTAACGTATCTATTCGATAGCTATTATGTTTTACCAGAGCGGCCAGATTTGGCAGCGTTGTTTTGTTGGCAGGCAATTAATCATTCGTATTACGTTCAGCAGTTAAGCGATAACAATGTAGGGTTTTGTCAGGACACAAAGGGCGTTGAACTTGTTCGTGATGCAATTCTTGGTGACTGGAATAACAAATATAAAACAGTATTGGAGCCTTTCCTGAAAAGGATGCCAGATAAAACATTTCATTATGTTGCATCATATATGCTTAAAGGGTATGCGATGGAAAAGAAAGGAATAGCAGAAAAATATAGGGCTACTTCATATAAATCGTTAAAACGAAAAATTTCATCGCTATCGGATATTTTGGATAATGCTTATGGAAAGTCATACTGTCAGATTTCCAATCCGACACTTATCGGTAATGTAGTGAATCTCGGAATTGCCAATGCAAATAAAAGAAAGAGCCGAGCCATAACACACAGTTTTGGAATGAAATTAAGAGCACTCATGCTGGGAAAAGAAGTTGAGATTACTTTCTGTGATGTGCAGAGGACAAAGAAAAAATATAAATTCACAGATGAAGAAAGGCTTTCGTTTGTTCTTTTTGGTATTCTCTATGCTTCTCGTTGCAACAATTTCCATGGAAATGTTGCAGCTCGAATGAACAGCATCAATGCAAATAAAGATACATTTAAAATGTATACAGATATGTTTTTGACAGAATATATTATTTTAGCAATCCATCTGAATAGCCAAGGTGCTTTACCGGATATGGTACTGAATAAGGTTAAGGAAAATGCCAATTTGATGGTATGATAGATATTGCTCGTAGACTCGCAGAGTGATATACTTTAGTTATTATAATTGGAAAGAGGTTTGTATCCTATGCCCAGAACAAAAGGTAGCAAGAATAAGCCCAAAACTATGACTGCTGATTTCGCAACGCAGATTGCAGAAAAGCAGTCCGCAAAGGAAGCGCTCACAGCGGAAATCGCATCCATCACCGTAAACATTGACACTTTGAAAGCTGACCTGAAAGAGAAGAAAGCATCGCTGAAAGCTATCGACAAGGAAATTGTCAAGCTGGAAGCAAAGAAGGCGAAGGCAGATGCCAAAGCTGCAGAAGAAGCAAAAAAGACAGAAGCAGAGTCCGTTCTGAAAAAGCTGCTTGCCGAAGGCATGAGTGCCGATGAAATCCTCGCAAAACTGAAATAACACGA
>OKXB01001430.1_pt1 | contig 23344 bp, 17 predicted proteins | sample 1601731 | NCBI WGS metagenome assembly OKXB01 (sample SAMN04414077, study PRJEB24778) | human gut metagenome | material: faecal | host: Homo sapiens
CGCTGCTTCTCAAGAGAGGAACTCACAACCGTGGGCTGTATCTTCACACTTCCGCCGCTCACAGGCCGCAACTTTGCCATCGTAACCCACGCAGGAGGCCCCGGCGTGATGCTTACCGACGCGCTGTCTAAAGGCGGACTCAACGTTCCGAAGATTGAAGGTCCCGACGCCGACGAGCTAAAGAGCCTGCTCTTCCCCGGAGCATCAGTGGCTAACCCCATAGACATCCTTGCAACCGGAACACCCGAGCATCTGGGCATAGCCATCGACTACTGCGAAAACAAGTTTAAGGACATCGACGCCATATTCGTAATCTTCGGCACACCGGGCCTCGTCCAGCTGTATGAGGCTTACGACGTGCTGCACAAGAAGATTCTGGAGTGCAAGAAGCCTATATTCCCCATCCTGCCTTGTCTGCACACAGCAGGACCGGAAGTGGCAGAGTTCCTGAAGAAGGGACACGTAAACTTCAGCGACGAGGTTACGCTCGCAACAGCCCTCACGCAGATTATGAAGACGCCAAAGCCGGCATCACCCGAGATAGAACTCTTCGGCGTTGACATCCCGAGGATAAGAGAGATTATTGCAGGCATCAAGGAAGACGGATACATCGCCCCCGAACTGGTGCATCAGATATTCGAGTGCGCAGGCATACCTATGGTGCCCGAAATGGTGAGCGACTCTAAAGGCGAGCTTACTGCATTTGCCGACAAGGTAGGCTATCCGGTAGTGGCAAAGGTCGTAGGCCCTGTACACAAGAGCGACGTGGGCGGCGTTGCGCTCAACATAATGAGTGCGGAACATCTCGAAATGGAGTTCGACCGCATGATGAAGATTGAAGGCGCAAAGGCCATCATGGTGCAGAAGATGATCAAAGGCAAGGAGCTGTTTATCGGAGCCAAATACGAACCGCGCTTCGGGCACATCGTATTGTGCGGACTCGGCGGCATATTCGTCGAGGTGCTGAAGGACGTTTCAAGCGGACTTGCTCCTCTGTCTTACGACGAGGCCTACTCAATGATACGCTCTCTGCGCGCATACAAGATAATAAAGGGTACGCGCGGACAGAAGGGTCTCAACGAGCAGAAGTATGCAGAGATTATCGTGCGCCTGTCAACACTTCTGAGGTTTACCACCGAAATAAAGGAGCTCGACATCAACCCGCTGCTGGCCGACGAAGACAACGTTACGGCAGTAGACGCCAGAATACGTATTGAAAAATAACAATAACAAACCATCGGGCGGCGTCGGCAGATGCCGCCCGACGTTCATTAAATGCCCCTGGCATAAAACTTATATTTAAAGGAAATGAAGATACTCGTAATAGAAGACAACGCCGACCTGAGAGACATCATTGTACGCTCGCTCGAAAAAGAGCGCTACGTGGTGGAGACAGCCCCCGACTACGCTACGGCTCACACCAAGCTGTTTATTTATGAATACGACTGCATACTGCTGGACATTATGCTGCCCGACGGCAACGGCCTTAACCTGATGAGAGAACTGGCAGAACGCGGCAAGCGCAAGAACGTCATCATAATATCGGCAAAGGATTCTATCGACGACAAGGTGGCCGGACTCGAACTCGGCGCCGACGACTATCTGGCTAAGCCCTTCCATCTGGCTGAGCTGCACGCACGCATCAGGAGCGTGATGAGACGCCACACACAGAACGGCGAGAACAACATAAAGTTCGGCAACGTGACCATCCATCCCGACACATTCAAGGTGGAGGTGAACGGACAGGACATCGACCTCGGACGAAAGGAGTATGAAATCCTTCACTATCTTGTCAACCGGGCAAACCGCCTGATAGAGAAGCAGACGCTGGCCGAAGGCGTGTGGGGCGACGACATCGACCAGGCCGACAACTTCGACTTCATATATGCACAGATAAAAAACCTGCGCAAAAAGCTGAAGACGGCTGGCGCCGACATCGAGATAAAGACGATATACGGTTTCGGATATAAGCTCATTAAGGTATGAAGCTGCAGAACGTCCTAACCTTCAGACTGTCGGTGCTAAAGGCCATAGGCATTGCCCTGTGGGCCGTAGGCTTCTATTTTGCGATAATAAAAGAAATCAACAACAAGACCGACGACAGTCTGACGAGCTATGCCGAAGCGCTCATAACCGACTATCTGGCAGGAGTGCCCCTGCCCGACACCCACAACGGCGCAGGCAACAACTACTATATACACACCGTGTCGGACGAGTATGCCGAGAGCCACTCGCACATAAGATACCGCGACATGGAGACATATGTGCCCAACGACAACAAGTTTGAACAGACAAGGGCCGTAACGTATATCTTCAAGTCGAACGACGACAAGTATCATGAGCTTACGGTGTTCACGCCAACGATAGACAAGCAGAACCTGAAGAACTCGATATTCATCTGGCTTGTGGTGCTGTATTTCGGTCTGCTCACGGGCATGATAATCGTCAACCTGTGGACCATCAGGCACAGCATGAAACCGCTGAAAAGGCTCTTCGGATGGCTCGACACGTATAAGCTCGGCAAGAACATAAAGCCGCTGGAGAACGACACGAGGATAACCGAATTCAGAAAGCTCAACGAAACGGTGATGAGGAGCATTGAGCGAAACGAGAAGCAATATGAACAGCAGAAGCTCTTCATAGCCAACGCGTCGCATGAGATGCAGACGCCGCTGGCCGTATGCCGCAACAGGCTCGAGATGCTGCTCGACGAAGAAGGACTTACGGAGAACCAGATGGCGGAGATAATAAAGACGCTGCACACACTGAAAGAGCTGACGGAGACAAACCGCTCGCTGCTGCTTCTGTGCAAGATAGACAACGGACAGTTTGCCGCTCACGGACCTGTAAGCCTTAAGGAGGTTACGGCGCATGCCGTAAACAACCTGAAACCAGTATACTCGCGCATGAAGATAACCGTCAGCAACATGTGCGAAGAGGCTCCCGTGGCAGACATGGACGAGCAGCTGGCCAACGTGCTGATGACCAACCTCGTGAAGAATGCCTTTGTGCATAACATAGAAGGGGGCGAGATAAACATCACGTCGGACAGCTCACACATAAGAATTGAGAACACCGGACAGCCCGAGCGGCTTGACAGCGACAAGATATTTGAACGCTTCTATCATTCAGCCGGCAAGAAATCGTCAACCGGACTGGGACTTGCCATCGTGAAAGCCATCTGCTCGCAGTACGGCATGGAGATAACCTACAGCTTCAGCAACGGAAAACATGCGTTCGAAATAAGGAAAAGCAAAAATTAGTTAAAAACCTGATTCCGAACCGTTTTTTCAGATTCTTTTCAGAAACCCCTTGCATCTTTGCATCAAACAAAAGAACAAACAATGATTACAAACCCTAAAAAAAAGAAGATTATGAAAAGAATTATCCAGACATGTGTAGTTGCATTAGTTTGCATGATAGCGTTCCAGGTTAAAGCTGTTGCCGACAACGACAAGCCAATAGCAGTAAGTCAGCTTCCGGCTGTTTCGCAGCAGGTGATAAAGAGTCACTTCGCAGGCAAGAAGGTGGCTATGGCAAAGCAGGAGACAGGACTGTTAGACAAGAACTACGAGGTGGTGTTCACAAGCGGCGAGAAGGTGGAGTTTGACAAGAAAGGCAACTGGAAAGAGATTGACTGCAAGCTCTCAGCCGTGCCGGCAAAGCTCATCCCCGCAAAAATAGCAAGCTACCTGAAATCCAACTATCCGGGAGTAAAGGTGCTGAAGCTTGAAAAGGGCAACAACGAATATGAGGTTAATCTGGCCAACGGCATGGAGATAACCTTCAACAAGAACTTCGTTGTCATAGACATCGACTAAATAAAACTGACATGACAATAAAGCATCTGATGCCTGCAATGACAAAGCCGGCGCTATAGCAGCCAGAAGGCGTCAGAACTGCAAAAAGCTGACAGACAGAGCCACAGCAACAACGCAAGGCACATGTCTGCCAGCTTTGCCCCAAGTAAGCCATAAGGCTGCGCCGGGCAAGCCCGCAGGCGTATGCCGACTGATATATTACACTTTGTGTATTTGCCGCAGTCTGTTTGACCATTTTGCGTTGACGTAGCCAGCTACGCCTGCGTCAAAACGGACAAACAGACATATGACATAAAACGGAAAGGCAACAAAACAGCAGACGGCAATGCGAAAAACGGGCAGAGACAACCCTCCGGGACAAGCCGGATAATCTCTATATGACAGACAGTAACTTAACAAAACCCGCAGAATACATTATGAAAGATTACATCAAAAAAGCTGCAATGATGATAACATTGCTCCTGGCCGTAACACTAAATGCCGCGGCCGGCAACGAGAAACCTATCAGTGTAAGCCAGATGCCGCATAATGCACAGCAGCTGCTCAGCAGGCACTTCAGCAACAAGAAGGTGGCCTTGGCGAAAGTGGAATCGGGATTCTTCTCAAAAGAATATACCGTTATATTCACCAACGGTGAGAAAATAGAGTTCGACAGCAACGGCAACTGGACCGAAATAAGCTGCAAGCGCTCGGCCGTGCCGGCAAGCATAGTTCCGCCGCAAATAAGTTCGTATGTCAAGAAGAACTATCCGGGGTGCATAATAATTAAGATTGAAAGAGACGCAAAGGAATACGAAATAGACCTGTCGAACCGCATAGAGATAACGTTCAACAAGAAATTCCAGGTCATAGACATTGAATGATAAACCTATATTCTATAAAAGCAAACAGCAACAGGCACCATGGCCGACGCGTGACATACTGAAAACGATATATCTACAATCTAGATAATAATGCAAGAGCACACCTCCCGACTTTATGTGAGGCGTGCTCTTGCCGTATAATTCCTTACCGTTCATCCGTACATATGCGGCATATCGCCCTCCAAAAGACGGCCTTTTGCATTGCAATATGCCGTCTTTCACACGGCAAAAGGGCACCTTTCATCGGTTCTTAAAAGTAAAGTCAGCCAATAACTGTTATATGTTTAACCAACTTAAATCAAGGAAAGGAGTTATTAAGGACAATCATGTATAGAATAGGACGATATTTTTTCGATTTTCATGCTAAGATGATGAGAAAGTCTTGACAAATAAGTATTCAATTACAATTGTGATTAGAATGAACCATCAACATATAGTTGCGTATCGTTGCCAAATAATCTATTAGAGAATTTCATCGACAAATGGAATTGGAAAAAATTATTAGTCTGTGCTTTGATGCAAAATTCTATAAATGTACAAGAACTATCTCAACACACGAATAATATAATAACAGCCACTTCTCAACAAAAGTTCATCTTCTTCTTTATTTTATTACCGAGCAAGATGCGCTATACGTGTAAATAATATTTTGCACAATTACAAAAATATTTCATTGCTAAGCGTAATAAAATGCGAATATACCCATTTAAGCTATTGTAGAAATAATAAAAAATAATAGACAATAACAATTAATTGTATATATTTGTAACTTTAAAATTAAAATGAATGTGTTATGGCACTAAACGAGCAACTGAACAACATTTATCAACCGTACTTTAATGAGTTGATTACACATTTGAAAAATGACAAACTCATAGACAAAGTACAACCTCCATTCCTGTTAGGACTTAATCGGGAAAAAGATGGTAATGTATCCGTAGGAGATGAAACATGGTACACACAAGCCAATCTAAAAGTTATGGTTTTCGGCAAGGAAGTACACGAATGGGGATGGCCTAAACTTGAGGATGGAGCACAACTCATTTCTGATGATTTAGTAGAAGCCTACGAAATGTTTTATTCAGAAAACTATCGTGATACATTTTTCTTAACTGATAGTAATAGCAAACTATCGAAAAGTCCATTCTTCCGCACAGGTTTCAATGGTTTGATGGATGGGATAAATGAACGTTTAAAGAAGGTATATTCGGAAAAAAAAGTTGCTTTTCTATGGAATGAAATCTCAAAACTTTCAACAAGAGAGGGAAGAAGCCGTAAGGTGCATGATTCGATTCATCGATATGAGACAGACTTTTTTCATGTTATTCCACAAGAGATAGAGCTGCTCAAACCTGACATTATTATATTCTTGACAGGATTTGGCGAGCCGTATGATCAGTATATCCATGAGAACTTTCATATCCAATCAACATCATCTGTGGGTAATATCTCTATAAATGATGTGATTAAAATGGAGTTGAAAGAGGCTTCATTAGCGTATAAAACCCATCATCCAGGCACAACCAACGTTGCAGGTCATAGTCTTAAAGATGCGGAAAGATGGAATCACTACAATGCTATTTTGGACGACATTGCTGCAAATTTCAACAAGATACAAGGATTACAATAATTATTTTTCATGGCAGCAAATCTAATAGCAAGATATATTTTGAAAGTCAATGCATTCTCTAAGGCGAGACATTGACTTTCTTTGGAAGGACTCAACGAACTGTAATGATACTGTTATTATATGATGGCAAATACATTGTCAGCAAGACATGGCGGGAGCACATAAACAAAAATAGTTTTGCTGTTGATAATATGTTCTTACAAGGCAAAAAGCTGCGCAGCCACATTCATGATGAGTTTTTTAAGAAAATAGTTTTACTTCATCAGTATAACGCCAGGTACCACGCTGCTCATTTCACCCTGACGACTATCCTACGGTATGACGTCAGAGCCGGACTGCCGTTGTCTGTAACTTCCTGAATGAGGTGTATCGTAGCCTTTGACACTGATTCCGGTATTGACAAAGACGGACGCGCCGTGGCAGCATCGCTCACTTCAAGACGCTGACCGCAGTCGGTAGCGTCATCATAGACATAAAGCCTGTAGCTTATCTCGTTGCCGTCAGGATCATAAGAGCCCGAAAAGTCGAACTGCAGCCGGTCGCCGGGCTTAGCGTCAACATATCTCACAGCCTTGGTGTCGGTCTTCTCGTCACTGAAACGTACTACAGGATGATGGTTGGCATCATTATAGTCAGCACACACGCTCCATTTTACACGTGCCGCAAAATCGTTCAGTATGGCTGTCTTCCATCGGGCAATGGCCTCACTGCCCTCGCCCGAATTGGTGAACATATAGTAAGGATCATACTGTTTCTCGTCAAGATTATTCTTCTCAACCCAGTCCATACCTCTTACACCGGCCACCTTTTCCGTGCCGAAGCGTCCGCCCCAGCCGCCGTATTCAGGCTCCGACGGCACATTCAGCCCGTTGTCAACAAGATACATAAAGGCAGGGCTGTCGCCCTCTGTGGCCCACATTCTGTCAGGATAAGCAGCGCCGAGAGGTCCATACTTCTGCACATTGTCGTCTACCCAACTGTCTGACGGCGCCCAGCCATACACGGCAGTATTGCGAAGATAGACGATGTCGGGAAAGGTTCTGGCTATCCATGCTCCGGCATCACACTGCCCAAGCACGTCATAGATGCGCAGCTTCGACACAAATTTGGCCACATCTGCCGCACTCCTTGTGTGCTTCACCTTCCACAACGCCTGAGCCACCGTGTTCATGCCTCCCCATGCGTTAACCCATACCGGGCGCGGATCTTTGCTGTCAACGGCACGTATTATGAGTTCTGAGCCCGGAGTGTCGTGTCCCTCACCTACGTCGGCCATGCCCACTCCAGCCTGACCGGCAACGGCTACAGAGCGCAGACTGGCGGCTGAAGGATAGCCCTTGTCGTGAACAATAAGATTAGGATAAGCCTTCTCGTATGCATCTATAATCTTATTCAGCACGGGCAAGCCCAGAGGCGTCTTCACAAATGCCACGTTACATATAAGTCCCTCGATGTCAACATCATCAGACATGAGCAAGAGATGCACCATAGACTGCTCGTCGTCGGGATCGGTTCCGCCGATGTCGGTAGTAACGATTAGCCTGTGCTTCTCCGCAAACAAGCACGAAGGGGCGGCAAGCATGAATGAAGATGATAAAAGGACAAATAATAATCTGAATAAGGAATTGCGTTTAATCATGGATAATAAAATTGATGATAAAAAAATCTTTATATGTTATTGACGTTATATGCAAATACGGCAAAAGGCAAGTGCAATGACAGATAAGAAACCTGTGATTTTTAAGCAGACTTTGCCGAGCCGTTTCATATCTTTTTCAAAGATACAAAAAAATTATCATATCCATACGAAAACAATCAAGCCGGTAATTCTGTTTCACAAAAAATAACCTTTCTGCACATCGCCCCGAAATCAGGACAAAGCACAAAAAGGATAAAAATGAAGTAGGCAGATTGCCTGACGACCGGACACGGCATGAGCCTGACACAGGCTATTCTATGAGTTCGATGCTTACTCCGTTGAACTCCTTGACAAAATCTAGAATACGGGTGCGGTAATTTCTGCGGCGCAGCTTCATCTCGAGCGTAACCTCATACTGCCGTTCTCCGTCAACCACAATCTGCTTCATCCCGTAGTTGTCAAAGTCAACACCATCAGCCTGCAGCTCGCTGAGCAGCTGACGCACTGTGTCATGGCTACGTGTGGAAAACGTTACGGCTATCTTTTTCATTCCGAAACGGTTAACCACAAAGGAGAACACCTCAAGACAGCACAGCACAAGCACCGTGCTGCCTATGGCGAGGGCATAAAGCCCGGTGGCAGCAGTCATGCCTATGGCAGCGGTAGCCCATAGCCCGGCAGCCGTGGTAAGCCCTTTCACCACATGTTTCTGAAAGATTATGGTGCCGGCACCAATAAATCCGATACCCGTAACCACCTGAGCTGCAATACGCGACGGGTCGAAAGAGGCAAACGAGCTGTAGATTTTCAGCGACTCGTCGAAGCCATACTGCGAAAGAATGGTGAAAAGAGCCGACCCCATCGCCACAAGAAAATGTGTACGCGTACCGGCTTCCTTAGCCCGCAGCTCTCGCTCAAGGCCTACAGCAGCGCCCAGCACACCGGCAATGGCTATGCGCAAGATGAATTCGGTAGTAGTAAACATAAGCATATAACTATTTTATGCAAACATACACATTTTTTCCGAATATCCAATGTCCGGCCGCCGCTTTTTCAGATTACTGACGGTAACAGTCTCCCTGCCCTACTTGCCTGACGACATCTGCCTGCGGAGCAGACGGCCGACAACACTCCAGTAAGGCATCCTTTTCAGCGTATCCCTAACGGGCTGAATGTCCCATACAAGGAAGATGAGCAGCACAACTGTGGCTATGATACACGTTACGCCGAACAGCTGTTTCAGACTGACGAGTATCACCTGCGTGGCATCGTACGGCATGGCGCGCGCAAAGTTTTCTGCTATGTGATGCCTGAGCGAAAAGCTGTATATACCCGAACATATAGTGTCAACCACGCCGTTGCGGATGAAGCCCACCATGGTTAGCCCCATGAAGAAATGCTGAAACGGCATCAGTTCTTCGAGATATATTGTAAGGGCTGTGAAGAATATAGCCACGCCGAAGGTTCTGCAAAATATAGGCAGATAGAAGCTCGCAATGTCAAGACCGGGTGTAATCATAAGATACATCTGCACTTCATAGGCCAACAGGGCCATGAGTCCTACGGTGAGCAGGCGCGTAAACTTCTGCCTGAGCACCTTTATCCAGAACATCACGAACATGCAACCGCATATTGTGCCCGCCCATTCTACGAGATAGAACACGGAAGTGGACATGGCGCCGAAATGGAGCACGCCCGACGTAAACGTGTTCTGCAATATCTTAGGGGTTGAGTTTATAAGCTCAACCAGTGCAAACACGGCAAGCAGGGGCAGCAGACGCTTATAGAGCCATGCCTCGGGGGCTATATAGGGATGGCGGATGTGGCGCATGCGCTGCAACGCAAAGTAGAACGTTACGGGCACCATGAACGTAACTACACGAAACGGGCGTCCGTCCCACCAGTTGTAATACTCACCGTAATTGAACAGGAACACTACTTCAATCAACAAAGCCGACCAGAGCACGCAGCCCAGCCAGTCGAGGCTTATCAGCGGCAGCGGCTTCATGAAGCGGAAATCATGGGTGAGCACATACACCATCAGCGCAATGAAGAGCATTGCGCCCGTCATAGCCCAGTGCATGGCATACCAGCTCTGGAATATATATGTAAGGTGGACGGTTATCCAAGACGACAGACTCATGTCGCCGAGAACAATACAATAAAGCAACGGGAAGAATATTGTGAAGTCGCGCTTTGATGTCATCCACAGTTGTATATTAGACATACACTCAAACGTTCCGCAGAGTTTGAAAAATCCTGCAACATAAGAAAGAATACACAGCACGGGCACCGACTCGGTGTACATGCACAGCCAGTTGCATGCGGCAATGGCAAGAGCAGCCGTGATGAGCAGCTGGCGGTTGGTGAACCTGAACTTAAAGCGGAAAAGGAAAGGGAAAGGCATGTTAACGCCGATAACGCCGCACAGCACAATCATCGTAACATCCTCGCGCATGATACACATGTCGCCCATCACGTGAGGCATAGCTCCGGCATACATGCCTCCTGCCAACTGAAAAAAGAAGGCGAAGAATACATATATCCACGGCTGTATTTTCTTGGGCACGAAGCCGTTCATCATAGGCATCGTGAACGGTCCTGTAGGAATAGGCGGCATATCACTTATACATTACCAACGTTTCAACATTCAGTCCGGCACGGAGTTTCTTCAGGTCGGCCTCGCTGTTCTTTCCCACAATGGCTATACGCACCGGCACACGCTGCTCAACCTTCACGAAGTTGCCCGTGGCATTGTCGGCAGGCACCATAGAATAAGCCGAGCCCGTGGCAGGACTGAGCGACTCAACCACACCTTTATATGTAACGCCCGGAATGGCATCGGCAGTAAACTCAACGGCATCGCCTACAGAGATGTTCTTCAGCTGTGTTTCACGATAGTTGGCAATAACCCACACCTGATCGTCGTCCACAATACGTGCGAGCATCTGTCCGGGCTGAACGAGCTGACCAACATGAATGTCCTTGCGGCCCATCACTCCGTCGCTTGTAGCTACGATAACCGTATAAGAAAGGTTAAGACGGGCAAGACTTACGGCAGCCTCGGCCACGCTTACGCCTGCCGTGTTCTGACTCAGGCGGTGAACCTGCTCGTTCTTTACGAGCGATGTAGAGCGGCGGCTTGCGCTTGCCTGCTCGTAACGTGCCTTCGCAGCCTTATATCTTGTCAGCGCGTTGTCATACTGCTGACGGGTAACAGCGTCTTTCTTCAGCAGCGAGGCATAGCGTTCATAGTCGCGGCGGGCGTTGTCCATGTCGGCTTTAGCCTCCTCAATGCCAGCAGAAGCCACTCTTACGTTGCTCGTCGTAGTGTTCATTCCGGCTGATATGGCAGAAGAGCCTGAACGGGAGCCGCGATAGCTGGCCTCTGCCTGAGCAAGCTGAAGACGATATTCGGCATCTTCGATGATAACGAGCGTGTCGCCCTTCTTCACGTGCTGATATTCCTCAAAGCGTATCTCCTTGATAAATCCCTGCACACGGGTGTTTATCGGTGTTATGTGGCGCTGCACCTGGGCATCGTCAGTATATTCTGTGTTTGCCGGATGGGCAAAGCGGGTTACGACATACGTTATTGCTCCGATGAGCAACAGTATGATTACTACATTGTATATTCTTTTTATAAATTTCTTGTTGTTCATATCTTATGTCTGTTATTTGTAATTTCTGTCCGTAGCCGTGCCTGTGTCGGTTCAGGCAGCGCGGCCGGTATTGTTTTTATGTATTTACACAGGTGCCTTATCAGATTTCACCTGCAATATATTTCATTTTATAGTATGCGTAAATGGTGCCGATGCGTGCGTCAACCTCCTGAAGTTCGGCGTTAAGCTTTATGTTAGACGCATCGACCATATCAGTTATCAGCGCCATCTGACTCATGTAGCGGTCGTTGACCACCTGATAGTTCTGAGCGGCAAGCTCTACGCTCTTCTGCTGCGTGCGCAGTTCGACAAACGACTGGCGATAGAGCGTGTATGCCTGCTGCATCTGGTTGTCTACACTCTCTGCCGTAACGGCATGGTTCTCGTTGCTCTGCACAATCTGCGCCTTAGCCTTGCGCACCGTCTTGTTGCCCTTGAACAGCGAGCTGAGCGAATATTTTATGCCGATACCGACATACCAGATGTTGAAGTTGTTGTCTATAGGCGGCAAGTCGTAAGTGAACGGACCGCTGAAATTGTCAGTAGCAAACACCACAACCTTAGGCATAAGGTCGCTCTTTGCCATGCGCAACTGTTGCTGGGCCATATCCACACTGAGTTTCGACTGGCGCAGCAACGGCGACGAAACTGATGCCCGGCTCTGCCAGTCGGCCTCATTGCCATTGTCTGATGCGGTTTTAAGTTCTGCTGTGTCGGGCATGATCACAACATCAGAAGTAAGTCCGAGGGTGTTACAGAGCTGATGGTTGAGCACGCTGCGCTGATCCTGAAGCTTGCGCAGTCCGAGTTTGAGCGACTCCATCTGCAGTTCATATCGTGTAACGTCGTTGCGCAGCGCTATGCCCTCTTCGTGTTTTGCCTTTATATCGGCAATAAGTTTTTCGGTAAGCGCAATGTTGCTGTCATAAACTTTCATTCCGTTTGACAGCTTAACCAAGTCGAGATACTGACCGAGAGCCATGAAGCGCTGCTGACTGCGACTGAGGGCAACGCCTGTTTCTGCCTGCTCTTTCTGAAGTTCGGCAAGGCGTATGCCCGTGTTGATGGCTCCTCCGGCATAAACCACCTGCTGAGCTTCGAGCGCAAAACTGTTGCCGAAGTGTGGCTGGGTGATGCCTTTGGCATTGCTGAAATCCCGGTCGGTCATAAGCACGTTGCCGTTATAACTAACAGACAACGAAGCATTAACATCAGGCAGACGCCGGCTTTTTGCCTCCGAAATGGCATTATGTGCCACGTCAACTTCCGACTTTTGGGCACGCAACTGTCTGCTGCCCGTCTCAACAAGAGAAAACAACTCGCTCACCGTCATTGTGCGCTGTGTCTGCGACAATGCATCTGTTGACTGAAGAAGCAGTGCGCCGGACAATACGGCATAAACAAATTTACATCTAATCATCACTTTTATATTTTCACTATATTTTCCATTAATCCAGAGAAATGGTCTGAAACCGGGTGCAAAGGTAAGACTATTTAACAATTAAATGATTTTAATTTTTTCGCGAGAAATGGGACTTTTCGGAACAAACATGGTGTTTTGTCACTCAATATAGCGATATTTGCAGCACAAAACGGAGATATGCATATTTCAGACATAAGTAAAAGCAACATACGACAAGCCCATGAAATTTGAAACATTCGCATCAGACAAGGCGCAGCTCTGCACAACATCGCTGAAAGAACTTGAAGCAGAATCGAACGTCATCGACTATGGTGCAATAATATTATGTAAAGGTGGCATGGCAACAATGCGCATCGACTTTAAAGACTGGCATCTGAAAAAAGATGCCGTAATAACACTATTCCCGAACGACATGGTGATGCTGCACAATGTTTCGGACGACTTTGAGGCGGAAATGCTGCGCTACGACAAGACGATGCTGAGGGAGGCGAGCCTGCAACTGGAGCAAACCGTGTACTCTCTGCTGCGCAAGGACAGATGCCGCACTGACAAACAGGTGGTTACGCTGATAATTGAAAACATGTTCAACCTGCTCAGACTGTATTTCATACAGAAGGACTGTACATGTCTCGACCAGCTTGTGCTCTACCAGCTCAAGGCCTTCTTTCTCGGTTTCTACGACTGGATGGTGCGCAACAGGCACGAGGAGCCTGAAGGCTACGGCTCAAGACGCACCAACGAACTGTTCAACATGTTCATGGAAGACCTCGAACAATATTACATGAAGTCGCACGACGTGGCTTTCTATGCCGGAAAGCTTAACATAACGCCGAAATATCTTAACACCATTGTAAAAAATATGACCGGACACACTACAAAAAATATTATAGACCAATATGTAACTCTGCAGATAAAACTGCAGCTGCGTAACAGTGAGAAAAGCGTCAAGCAGCTTTCATGGGACTTCAACTTCAGCGACGAGTCGTTCTTCTGTCGCTACTTTAAATTGCACACCGGCCTTACGCCACAGCAATTCAGAAAAAATATCAAGCAACAATGACGCCTGACAGGCCTTACATTTTTGTTAAACTGAGACGCTTGTTTGAAGCATAGTTGGCACATATTTCCGATTAAGCGTATGCATATTATCATCCGTTGACGCATAACAAAAACAATATGCCAAAAGCATGCATTCAGAGGCGGCTGACCGCACTTATTTTTTTATCAGATTTAATGCAAAAACCCTCTATCATTTAGTCAATATTTCTTTGCGACTTTGCAAAATTAAACTATCTTTGCAAAAAAATAAATAACAGACATGCGGCATACCACATAGTCTAAACTCTTACGCACGCAAAGACTTGCGCCAAGACATTATGAAAAATATGTGAAAGCCATGAAAACAATCATTGATATGAACAAGATAACTAACATTATCGCCCAAACGAACTGGAAGCAGCAAGGCAAAGACATCTTTTTTCTCTTTGTCGGAGTACTGATGTATGCTACAGGCTACACAGCATTCATATTACCTGAAAAAGTTGTGCAGGGAGCCGTTGCCGGTATTTCAGCACTCATTTACTACACAACGAGTTTTCCTCCAAGTATCTCCATCTGGGTGCTCAATGCCATGATGATCATCATAGCAATCAAGGCTCTTACACCCCAGTTCGTAATAAGGACGGTGATAGGCGTCACGATGCTGTCGCTCTGTGTGGGCTTCCTTCAGCCTTTCTTCACCGCTCACCCGATTATAACTCCCGGAGAAGACAAATTCATGCATGTCCTCATTGCTGCACTGCTCTGCGGAACAGGACTTGGCATCGTGTTTACACACAACGGTTCTACAGGCGGAACAGACATACTGATGGCGGTGTTTAACAAATATTTCAACATCAGTTTCGGCCGCGCCATGCAGTTCATAGATTTCACAATCATAAGCTCATCTTACTTTGTATTCCACAGCGTGGAAACGATCATCTACGGTATCGTGTTCACATTAGTGGTAAGTTTCATGCTCGACTTCGTGGTAAACGGTTCAAAGCAAACCGTGCAGCTGCTGATAATATCTAAAGAATATCAGGAAATCGCCAATAATGTGTCAGGAGGCATGCATCGTGGCGTAACAGTCGTTGAGGGTAAGGGCTGGTATACAAAGAACGATGTCAAGCTGCTGATAATCCTCGCGCATAAATACGAGCTTCAGGACTTGATGATTATCATCAAACAGATCGATCCTAACGCGATGGTTTCACAGACGTTCTGTCACGGTGTGTTCGGGGCAGGCTTCGAAAAGATAAAATAGTCTACATATAATTCTGAAAGTATTAAATACACACATACTCGTGATATAACACTTTCATGTACAGCAACAGGTCATTTTCTGCCGCTGTACATGAAAGTGATAGTTTTTTTTAATTTTTAACCATAATTATTATGAATGATATCAAAAAAAAGGGCAAGGCCGAAGTAAAGAATTCTTTTTATAAAGATCTTTTTTTCCTTACATTTGGAATATTACTTTATTCATTCGGATATACGGCCTTTATCCTTCCCGAACAGGTTGTGATGGGAGGCGTTTCCGGTATATCGGCGCTGCTGTTCTATGCCTTCGGATTTCCTCCCGGTATTTCGATCTGGGTGCTTAACGTTACTATGCTTATCATTGCCTGCAAGGCACTCACCAAGCAGTTTATCATCAGAACCATCATCGGCGTGTCTATCATGTCGGTATTTGTGGGCGTACTTCAGCCCCTGTTCCAGGCATATCCCATAATCACGGCCGGCGAAGACAAGTTTATGCATGTTATTCTCGGAGGTGCAATGGCTGGCGGAGGCCTCGGTCTGGTGTTCTCGCATAACGGCTCTACAGGAGGAACCGATATATTGATAGCCCTGCTGAACAAATACTTCAGCCTGAGCTTCGGACGTGCCATGCAGTTTATCGACATTACGATTATCAGCTCGTCTTATCTGCTGTTCCACAGCACCGAGACAATCGTCTACGGTATCGCCTTCACTCTGATTGCAAGTTATGTCTGCGACTACGTTGTCAACGGTTCACGCCAGACTGTGCAGTTTATCATCATATCAAAGGATTATGAAAAGATTGCAGACCAGATCAACCAAAGCGCCCACAGAGGTGTTACCGTTGTTGAGGGCAAAGGCTGGTATTCAAAGAAGGAAGTGGACATACTTATCGTTCTGGCAAGAAAATATGAGTCTCAGGAAATATTCCACTATATTAAGAATATCGACCCCCATGCCATGGTTTCACAGACATTCTGCCACGGCGTGTTCGGCGAAGGCTTCGACAAGATGAAATAATGCCCGCGGCCACATGGCCCAAGCATAGCCGGCAAAGAAAAGAATAACAGCCGGACAAAAGAAACGAACGAAGTTAACGGACAACAGTTTTTATATCTCCTACATGGCGATTTGTCCGTTAACTTCGTTTTATTACAGTGCCAGATGCCTTTCGCAGAACGCATCAACAGACACGACTACATTTTTAAAACTTCTGTATTATTTATATGAAATACATTCTACACACATTTCAGCGAATAGCATTCATCCTTATTTGCATCTTCCAGATAACGGCCATGCATGCCGAATCAGAGAAGTTTACGGTGCGCGGACGCATCGTAGACAGACTGTCGCGCGAGCCTGTCATAGGCGCAAGCGTATCGGTTCAAGGGCTGCAGGGCGTCGGAGCAGCCACCGACACCACCGGAGTGTTCGTCATAAGCGGCGTCAACCCAGGCATCTGCCGGCTCTACGTTACGTGCATAGGCTACAAGAGCGTGCTGTCTGCCGAATATTTCGTGTCGGCAAAGATGCCTACGATAGAGATTGAGCTTGACGAAGACTCAAAGCATCTCAACGAAGTTACGGTTAGCGTGCCCGTGATAAGGCGCGTAAAGCCAAGTCCGGTGAGCATGCAGATAATAGGACTCGGCGAGATAGAGAAAAGTCCGGGCGGCAACCGCGACATCTCGCGCATTGTGAGGTCGGTGCCGGGCGTATCGTTCTCTCCTATCGGCTATCGCAACGACCTTATCGTAAGGGGCGGCTCGCCGTCGGAAAACCGCTTCTTCATGGACGGCATAGAGATACCCAACATCAACCACTTTGCCACTCAGGGTGCGTCGGGCGGCCCGGTGAGCATACTAAACGCCGACCTTATACGCGAAGTGCAGTTCTATACAGGCGCATTTCCGTCTGACCGCGGCGGCGCATTGAGTTCGGTGATGGACATAAGTCTGCTCGACGGCAACACCGACGAAAACTCTTTCAAGGCCACTCTCGGAGCATCAGAAGTGTCGCTCAGCGGCATGGGCCACTTCGGCAGCAACACAACATATCTGTTCTCTGTGCGCCAGTCGTATCTGCAACTGCTCTTCAAGATGATCGGCCTGCCCTTCCTGCCAAACTACATAGACGGACAATTTAAGATAAAGACCAAACTGGGAAAGAAAGACGAAATAACTTTCCTCGGGCTTACGGGCATCGACAACATGAAACTAAATACTGACCAAGAAGGAGAGGACGCCGAATACATGCTGAGCTACCTGCCCCGCATAACGCAGCAGACGTTTACGCTCGGTGCATCTTATAAACATTATGCCGGAAAGAACGTAACAACGGTTTCGCTCGGCTATAACTATCTGGGCAACCAAAATCTTAAATACCGCAACAACGACGATTCGGCTCCCGAAAACCTTACGCTCGACCTCAGTTCGCGCGAACAAAAGCTGTCGCTGAGAGCCGAAAACCGCACATATAACGACCGTTGGACATGGCGCGAGGGCGTTGAAGCATGGTATGCCTTCTACAACGACCACACATACCAAAGAGTTTATCACAACGAAAGCTCAATATCGCAATACTCAACCGACATCAGCTTTGCAGGATGGGCAGCTTACGGCTCGGCGCGCTATACGAGTGAAGACGGAAGACTTACGGCCAACATGGGCCTGCGCCTCGACGGATGCTCTTATTCTGACCTGACAGCGCGCTTCTGGGAGCACATCTCGCCCACCTTATCATTGTCTTACAAGTTTCTGCCGTCGTGGGCCGTCAACATCGGCGCCGGAATGTATCATCAGCTGCCGCCATACACAGCCCTGGGATATAAGGACGAAAACGGTCAACTGGCCAACAAGTCGCTCGAATATATGCGCGTAAAGAACGCGGCGCTGGGCGTTGAATGGACACCGGGCAAGCAGATAACGGTGAGTCTGGAAGGTTTCTACAAGCATTACACTGACATTCCGCTCTCCGTTGCCGACAACATTCCGCTCTCATGCAAGGGCAACGACTATGGCGTTGTGGGCAACGAGCTGCTCGTTTCGTCGGCCAAGGGCAGGGCTTACGGCCTCGAAGCCACCATGCGCTGGCAGATACCGGGCAAACTGGTGTCTATGGCGTCGTTCACATTATTCAAGAGTCAATACAAGAACAACTCTGACGCCGGATATATCAACTCGGCATGGGACAACCGCTTCATTGCCAACGTGAGCGCCACCTACGAGCTGCCGCGCAACTGGAGCATAGGAGCCAAGCTGAGTGCGATAGGCGGCAGTCCGTATACGCCGTATGACGTTGAAAAGTCGTCGCTCGTGGAGGCATGGGACGCACAGGGACGACCGTATTACGACTATTCGAAGTTTAACACCGAACGTCTTGACGCCTTTGCACAACTCGACATCCGCGTAGACAAAAACTATTACTTCAAAGGCTGGATGCTCGGCTTCTATCTCGACATACAGAACATAACAAAGAGCGTTCTGAGCCAGCCCGACGTGCTGATGAGCACTGGCGTCATTGAAAATCCTGACGCTCCGGCAGCCGAACAGCGCTACAAGATGAAGTATATCAGTCAGGACAGCGGCACTCTGCTGCCCAGCATCGGCATAACAGTGCGCTTCTGACATATACAGAAACATACATTCACGCAGAAGTTATCAACAGTTTCGATATTGTCTGTTGATAACTTCTGCGTTTTTATTTATCCAAAACCAATCACATCTGTACGCACGAACAAGCAGAAAGTGCACATGCAACATCAACCAATATGAAAGTATATTCACAAATGCCGCATCATTATGTCACTTTAGTTTTGTCATGATTTTCTGATGAAATAGAAAAATCAGACAGCTTATGCGCCTTATGATGATAAAGAATATTTACATCCGGACATAAAAGGTAAACTTTTATAAAACAACTCGGCAACTTTTTACCCGGAAACAGGCAGCTTTCAGCATGAAAGCCAACCTGTTTTTTTATTGAAATAAAGGCTTTTTTGTCCCATTTAGGACAAAAAACATTGCACATATACGGCGCTACCTGCATAACGACATGTAACACACCGACTTACGTTTGCACACGTTTTCGGGGCATATTCACGGCCAAATGATTTAAATTTTCAAATATCTCAGTATGAGAGCCTCAACAGAAATCAAAGTGTAAGGCCATAGCATCAAAGGGCGACAATATGCCAAACAGAACGAAGCCGGCATTATATATTAATTATGTATACAGCAGCAGAGAATCAATCAGACTGAAAATTTGTCATGCAAATAAGACAAAGTGTCAGAACTCGGCTACGGGCATGTATTTTGATTCTCTGATAGCAGACAATCGTAAAAAGATTGTATTCAGGAATAACAAATAAGAAAAAGAAAAGAAAGGAGACTATTATATGACATTCGACAAATTCACAATCAAAGCGCAAGAGGCTGTTCAGGAGGCAGTTAACACCGCACAACGCTCAGGACAGCAGTCGATTGAGCCGGTTCACCTGCTCAAGGGCCTTATGAACAAGGCTAAAGACGTCACCAACTTCCTGTTTCAGAAGCTCGGTGTAAACGCCATGCAGGTTGAGACAGTGGTTGACCGTGAGATTAGCCGCTTGCCACGGGTTCAGGGCGGACAGCCTTATCTCAGCAACGAGAGCAACAGCGTGCTTCAGAAAGCCGTAGACATATCGCAGAAAATGGGCGACGAGTTCGTCAGCGTTGAACCTGTAATGCTGGCATTGCTTGATGTAAACTCTACGGCAAGCCGCATAATGAAGGATGCAGGATGCACCGAGAAGGAGATGCGCGCAGCCATAAACGAGCTGAGGCAGGGACAGAAGGTGCAGTCGCAGTCGGCTGACGAAAACTATCAGAGCCTGGAGAAATATGCCAAGAACCTGGTTGAGGAGGCACGTCAGGGCAAACTCGACCCTGTGATTGGCCGTGACGATGAAATTCGTCGTGTACTTCAGATTCTGTCACGCCGTACAAAGAACAACCCTATACTGATAGGTGAGCCGGGAACCGGTAAGACAGCCATCGTTGAAGGACTGGCTGAACGTATAGTCCGCGGCGACGTGCCGGAGAACCTGAAAGACAAGCAGCTCTACTCGCTCGACATGGGTGCGCTGGTTGCCGGAGCTAAATATAAAGGAGAGTTTGAAGAGCGTCTGAAGAGCGTCGTCAAAGAGGTTACCAACAGCAACGGCCGTATCATCCTGTTCATAGATGAGATCCACACGCTGGTTGGTGCCGGAGGAGGCGAAGGCGCAATGGATGCAGCCAACATTCTGAAGCCTGCGCTTGCGCGTGGCGAGCTGCGCAGCATAGGTGCAACGACACTTAACGAATATCAGAAGTATTTTGAGAAGGACAAGGCTCTTGAAAGGAGATTCCAGACCGTCATGGTTGACGAGCCTGACGAGCTTAGCGCAATAAGCATACTGCGTGGTCTGAAGGAGCGTTACGAAAACCACCACAAGGTGCGTATTCAGGATGATGCCTGCATAGCAGCCGTAAAACTGTCGGAGCGTTACATCAGCGACCGTTTCTTGCCTGATAAGGCAATCGACCTTATGGACGAGGCTGCAGCTAAGCTGAGAATGGAGCGCGACTCTGTGCCTGAGGAACTCGACGAGATTACGCGTAAGCTGAAACAGCTCGAGATTGAGCGCGAGGCCATCAAACGTGAGAACGACCAGCCGAAGATTGAACAGCTCGACAAAGAGATTGCCGAACTGAAAGATCAGGAAAAGGTGTTCCGTGCCAAATGGGAAGGCGAGAAGGCTCTCGTCAACAAGATTCAGCAGGACAAGCAGCAGATAGAGCAGCTGAAGTTTGAGGCTGAGCGCGCCGAGCGTGAAGGCAACTATGAGCGTGTGGCAGAGATACGCTACAGCAGCCTGAAACAGCTTGAAGACGACATCAAGAACATTCAGGATCAGCTGCGCAACACGCAGGGCGGCGAGGCAATGGTGCGCGAGGAAGTTACTGCCGACGATATAGCTGAGGTGGTAAGCCGCTGGACGGGAATACCCGTAACGCGAATGATGCAGAGCGAACGAGAGAAGCTGCTGCACCTTGAAGAGGAACTTCACAAACGTGTTATAGGTCAGGAAGAGGCCATAACGGCAGTGAGCGACGCCGTTCGCCGCAGCCGTGCCGGACTGCAAGACCCGAAGCGCCCGATAGCTTCGTTCATCTTCCTCGGTACTACCGGTGTAGGTAAGACAGAGCTTGCAAAGGCGTTGGCCGAATATCTGTTCAACGATGAGACCATGATGACGCGAATAGACATGAGCGAATATCAGGAAAAGTTCAGCGTCAGCCGTCTTATCGGAGCGCCTCCGGGATACGTAGGATACGATGAGGGCGGACAGCTCACCGAGGCAGTAAGGCGCAAGCCTTATTCGGTTGTGCTCTTCGACGAGATTGAGAAGGCCCACCCGGACGTGTTCAACATCCTGCTTCAGGTGCTCGACGACGGCCGTCTGACCGACAACAAGGGACGTACCGTAAACTTCAAGAACACTATCATCATCATGACTTCTAACCTTGGAAGCCAGCTGATACGTGAAGACTTGGAGAAACACGGCGGAAAGCTCGACAGCCATGAGCAGTCGATGCTCAACAACCAGCTGATGACGCTGCTGAAGAAGACCATACGTCCTGAGTTCCTCAACCGTATCGACGACATAATAATGTTCCTGCCGCTGACTAAGGAGCAGATTGCCGGAGTGGTTAAGTTGCAGATGAATGCCATCAGGAAGATGCTTGAACCGCAGGGCTTCACTCTCGAATACACCGACGCAGCCATCAACTGGCTTGCCGACGCAGGCTTCGACCCCGAGTTCGGTGCCCGTCCTGTAAAGAGAGCCATACAGGAGTATGTGCTCAACGACCTCTCAAAGAAACTTCTTGCTGAGGAGGTTAGCCGCGAGAAGCCGATAATAATCGACGCCAACGGCGCAGGACTGGTGTTCAGAAACTAAGGATAAATATGCATAATCAAACATTTCTTAAAAGAAGGGACGGATAAGTAATTTTATCCGCCCCTTTTCTTTTATAATTATAAACATAACTATCAATAACGGAGAGAGGCTCCCCAGGTGCGACAAGCATTCAAGTTATTATGAAAGCGGCAATACCTTTATGTCGACGTACCTGGGGTACATTCCTACATTTTTATCAATGTTACACAAGATTAAAGGCACCTATGTTTGCGCCAAAAAGCAAAAAACAGAAACATTAGCTCCATGCAATGCAACACTTTAAAACAGAATAAAGACATTAACGGCAATAATGTAAAATTAAATTTGTAACTTTGCAGAAACGTAACATCAGCAGTGCCTTACATAACATTTAAGCCACTCTGATGAGAAATACAATTAAATAATATGCCTGACAAGATACAGGGAAACAAAACGGAAAAAGACAAATACCATGAAAAAACTATTTATATCGCTGACCATAATGCTTGCCGCCACACTGGCCTATGCACAAGAGACATTCAAGAATCCCGTGGTGTGGGCGGATATGCCCGACCCTGACGTGATACGCACCGGCGACGACTTCTGGCTCGTAACAACCACAATGCACCTCATGCCGGGCGCACCGATAATGCACTCTAAAGATCTTGTAAACTGGGAGACTGTGAGCTATCTCTTCGACAGGCTCGACGAAACACCAAAATATAATATGCAAGGCGGAACTGTTTACGGACGCGGACAATGGGCCACGTCGATAAGATACCACAACGGCACATTCTATGCCCTGTTCTCGCCCAACGACGAACCGTTCCGCTCATTTGTCTACACAACGAAAGACCCGCGCAAGGGATGGACATTGCACTCTCGCCTGCCCCACTTTCACGACGCGTCGCTGTTCTTCGACGATGACGGGCGCGTGTATGTGTTCAGCGGAACAGGCAAACTGACCGAACTCAACGCCGACCTTACGGCCAAGAAGGAGGGCGGCGTGGACATCACGCTCAACGTGCGCGACGA
>OKXB01001441.1_pt1 | contig 23117 bp, 25 predicted proteins | sample 1601731 | NCBI WGS metagenome assembly OKXB01 (sample SAMN04414077, study PRJEB24778) | human gut metagenome | material: faecal | host: Homo sapiens
TGCTCCACCTCCGCCGCCGGAAGGGAAAGCCACCATTCCGGATTGTTCCGGAACTGCTCGTTCGGGCAATCGTCGCAACTGTCCGCGCCGCACTCTACGCAAAAGCGTTCTTGAAATGCGCCGTCCCACGGCGCTTCTATGACCGGAAGGGAACGAAGGAAGCCCGCCAGCGTGGGCTTGTCCTTCGTGATAGCGTCAAATACCGAAGTGAACTGCCGAACGTTCAAAACTTCGTCGCCGATAATGCACCCGTTCGCGATCCGCTCTTTGATGAACTCGACGCACGGCATTTCCTCCGAAACGCGAAGATCATTGAACCGCGCTTGCGCTTCGTCGAAGCTGTCGAAGGTAACGGCGTTTGCGACGGACGCTTCGCCGTCGTATTCCCATAAACGGATTTTGTATCGTGTTGTACTCATTCCGAATAGCTCCTTTCCCGCGTTACTCTTCAATGCCGATGTAAAGCACGTTTTCATCGGCGCGAAGCTCCGTGATCTTGCAATATGCGTATTTGTTCATTTCGTCGTGCGCGAAGTGCTTATACAAGCCCCTGTAAATGTCCCGCTTCTGATAGCCGCATTCCCGAACGTAGATATACACGTTCGTAAATCCGCTAATTACGTAGCCGATCGTTTGAAGCGCCACGTTGTTTGCGATCCTCTTCATTTTCATATTGAATAGCTCCTTTCGTATTTCAGCAATTCGTGCCGCGTCGGTTTCCTCTGCGCCGGAAATTCTCTTGCACCGTCGCTTGTGCAAGATCGGCGCTGTACTTCGGGCGGGCGTAGCCGTCAAACTCTCCCGTATAGCCACGCTTCAACTCTTCGTAGATAGCGGCGGCGCTCCTTTTCAGACGGGCGGCAATGTCAACAACGCGTTCACCCTCTGCATACATTCTTTCGATCTCGCGGCGCTGTTCCAGCGTCAAATAACTGTATCCGTTCAATGTTTTAACCTCCTTCCGCCTGCCTTCGGATAAAAAAATAATGCAGGAAAAACCGTAACGGTTTCTTCTGCATTTAATGATACTCTCAACATCATTGCCATGCAGCTTGGAAAAGTCTTGTATTTTTGGGAATAAAGTGATATGATAGCTTGATGGATTGAAGAATGTCAGAAAATTTCCTTAAAGGATAAGGAGGATACAGCATGAAGGTTGTAATCGTAGGGGATGGCAAGGTCGGCGGCACTATCGCCAGACAGCTCTCCGGTGAAGGACATGACATCATTGTAATTGATAATAATACAAGTGTTCTGAATAATGCTTCCAATACGATGGATATTATGAGTGTGGAGGGGAACGGTGCAAGCATGCTTGTCCAGAAAAGAGCAGGTGTGCCTGAGGCAGATTTGCTGATTGCGGCAACCTCCGCGGATGAGGTAAATATGCTTGCCTGCCTGCTGGGGAAAAAGCTGGGCGTGCCGCATACGATTGCCCGTGTGCGTAACCCCGAATATTATGAGCAGATTAACGAATTGAAGGAAGAGCTTGGGCTGAGCATGACGGTAAACCCCGAATTTGCGGCGGCAACGGAAATCCTGCGTCTTTTGCGCTTCCCCTCTGCTTTGAAAATCGAGGTGTTTGCGAGAGGGCGTGTGGAACTGGTAGAGGTCAAGATTCCGCCCCACAGTGTGCTGGATGGGATGCCTCTATGGGCGATTTATAAGGAGTTTCAGGTAAAGGTTCTGATCTGCGCGGTGCAGAGAGCAGGAGAGGTGCATATCCCCAACGGTAACTTTGTATTGCAGGCAGGGGATAAAATCAACCTGACCGCATCACATAGTGAGATTGAAAAATTCTTCCGTACCATCGGTCTGTTCCGTACGGGGGTAAAATCGGTCATGATTCTGGGCGGCGGCAGAATGGCGTATTATCTGGCAAAGGCGCTGATTCTTTCTCATGTGCGCGTAAAGATTATCGAACTGGATTATAAGCGTTGTGAATATCTATGTGAGGCGCTGCCGGAAGCGGTTGTGATTCACGGAGATGGGACGGATAAGGAGACCCTGCAGGAGGAGGGTCTGGAAAAGACGGATGCTCTGGTCTGCCTGACAGGAATGGATGAGGAAAATATCGTAGTTGCTCTTTATGCCAAGGCGAAAAAGGTTTCCAAGGTGATTGCGAAAATCAACCGTATTTCCTTTGATGAAATTCTGGATGCGCTGGATATTGATGGCTTTATTTCGCCGAAGATGATTGCGGCAAATAATATTGTCCGTTATGTGCGCGCGATGCAGAATTCCGCAGGGAGCAGTAACGTAGAAACGCTGCATAAGCTGGTAAATGAGCAAATTGAAGCATTGGAGTTCAAGGTAAGAGAAAAATCCAGCGTAGTGGGTGTGCCGCTCAAGGATTTGAAGACGAAAAGCGAGGTTCTGGTGGCAACGATTATCCGCAATGGCAGAGTTATTATTCCGGGCGGTAATGACATGATTGAGGTGGATGACAGCGTGATTATTATTACCAGAAATAAGCATTTGACGGACTTGAAGGATATTTTGAAATAATAAATTGAAATTTGGTGAAGGGTTATGAATTTTAATATGATTGCCTATATTCTGGGCAATATCATACGAATAGAGGCTGCCCTGCTTGCAGTGCCTGCCTTTGTTTCTATATGGTATCAAGAGGCAAAGGCGGCATCGGCATTTGTCGCAACCATTATCGCCTGCCTGATGGTAGGGACGGTTCTGGTCAGCCGTGAGCCGGAAAATAAGCGGATTTATGGGCGAGAGGGCTTCGTTGTGGTTGCACTTTCGTGGATTGTGATGTCCGTTCTGGGGGCACTGCCGTTTTATCTGAGCGGCTCTATTTCGGGCTATGTAAATTGCTTTTTTGAAACGGTATCCGGCTTTACCACAACGGGCGCAAGCATTTTGCAGGAGATTGAAACTCTGCCGAAAAGTATTCAGTTCTGGCGTTGCTTTACGCATTGGATTGGCGGTATGGGGATTCTGGTATTTATGCTTGCAATTATGCCCCTTGGGGACGAGCGCACGATGTATCTGATGAAGGCGGAGGCACCCGGACCTCTGGTTTCCAAGCTGGTGCCAAAGGTAAAATCGACAGCAAAAATCCTGTATACGATTTATATTGTACTGACACTGGTGGAGATGATTTTGCTGTTTGCAGGTGGAATGCCTTTTTTTGACAGCGTGGTGCATGCCCTTTCGACAGCGGGGACAGGCGGCTTTTCTGTAAAAAATAGCAGCATTGCGGAATACAATAGTGCGTATTTTGAATATGTCATTACGGCATTTATGCTGCTGTTCGGGGTGAACTTCAACCTGTTCTATTTGATGCTGATGAAGGATTTTAAGAATGTGTGGAAAAATGAGGAGCTGCGCTGCTATATCGCCATTGTCTGCATTGCGACAGCGTTGATTACCATAGATATTTCTCGGTATTATTCGACAGTGGAGGGTGCCTTCCGCCATGCGATTTTTCAGGTGGCGGCAATTATGAGTACAACGGGCTTTGTAACGGCAAACTTCGACCTCTGGCCTGAGTTTTCCAAGACGCTTCTGTATTGCCTGCTAATTCTTGGGGCATGCGGCGGTTCAACTGCGGGCGGTATTAAGGTTTCGCGTTTTGTAATCCTTCTGAAAATGATTAGGCGGGAGATCAGCCATATTGTGCACCCGCGCTCTGTTAACCTGATTAAACTGGACGGCTATAAGGTGGATGAGGATTCTATTCGCAGCGTGACAGGGTTTATTATTCTGTATGTGCTCATTTTGCTGGGGTCGTTCATGCTGGTTTCGCTGGATAATTTCGACTTTATTACGAATGTGACTGCGGTTACAACATGCCTGAGTAATGTCGGACCGGGACTTGCTATGGCAGGGCCTGTTGAAAACCTTTCCTTCTTCTCCGGCTTCGCAAAGATTGTGCTTTGCTTGGATATGCTGCTGGGGAGACTGGAAATTTTCCCGATTATTATGCTTTTCGCTCCATCCATCTGGAGAAAGAGCTACATGTAACAACGCAGAGCCAAGCATCTGCAAAAAAAGAACAGCTTACATGCTTGCATGATAGGCTGTTCTTTTTATTGCAGATATTTGGCGAGCGCCACAACGAAAAAATACGAAGTATTTTTGAGATGGGCTCTGCGTTGTTACATGCGAGTGTCCTGATTTCGATTTTACAGGAAAAGCAGCCTGTTTGGGCTGCTTTTTCTGTAAAGGGGAGGGTATATTACTATGATAAACCAAATATAGGTAGTTGTCTGTTTTTTTTCTTTCAATATTTTTCTTCCAATAGGGGAAGGGGTGCCTGCAGCCTTTCGGGGAAGGGGACTGCAGGCGGAAGTAAAAGGGGGCGTCCTTTCGACTTCTTTTGTAGTATACTGTAAAAATATGGACAAAGTGTGAATAGAAACTTAAGGCTTTGTTAAAATATGCGAATGTTTTCTTTATTGTGTTATCAGCGTTTCTGCGGTGTTGGGTTGATGTTTTTGGAGATTTGCCACCCATTTGCCACCGTAAATTTCATTTGGGTGGCAAGCCATTTACAACGCTTTCAAATAAATCCGCTGCGGTCTGTGCCATTTCGTCTGTGTGGTGAACGTAGGTATTCATTGTGGTTACAATGTTTTTGTGCCCGAGCCGCTGTTGAACAGCCTTCACGTTGGCACCTGCCTCAATCAGCTTTGTGGCGTGGGTATGGCGCAGGCTGTGATAATCAAAATTGATTCCAAGCTCCTGCCGGATGACTCTCTGGCAATAGGCAAAACTGTTTTTGGTTGTCAGCTCTCCGTTTTCATCAACGCAGATAAAATTGATTCGCCGCGCGCCTGTGGAAAGAATTTTTTGTGCGCCGACAATTCGCTGTCGGGGCGCTCCTTTTTCGTCCGTAAAATCGACAAGCTGATATACTGTGTAGAATTCGCCATATTTCAGTTCGTTTTTAAGCTGTCGGTTTTTCTCTGCCTTGAGGATTCGGTAAAGGGATTCCCCGAATTTTATTTTCCGCTTGGAGTTGTACTTTGGTTCTTTAAGGGAGAACCCCAGATTGCCGTTGATGTTCCTGCGGATAAGCTGACGCTCTACAGACAACGTGCAGTTTTCAAAATCAACATCGTCCCATGTGAGGGCAAAGCACTCATTGATACGCAGCCCGCAGTTCCAGCCAATCATAAGCGGAATATAGTAGCGAGAACCAACGGGAAAGCGTTTCCGGATGCGGTCAAATTCTGCATCCGTCAGCACGATGCGCTCTCTGACCGGCTTTGCGACAGTACCTATCTTTACAAACCGACAGGGATTCTCTCGGATATACTGCAAAGGTTGAACAGCATAATCTATCGCAGTAGAGAGGACAACAAAGATAGAGCGTATGGTCGCTTTGGAATAGCCCTGCGCCTTTAGCTGGTTTATGTATTCCTGAATGGCTGCCGCCTGTAGGCTTTTTAAATAATATGCACCGAACTGCGGTTTCAGGTGCCTGTGGATCAGCGTTGCGTAGGTCTGCTGCGTATTTTCTGTGAGATTCATTTTGCAATATTGCTCATACCAGAAATCCAGATAATCACTGACGCTGATGGTGGAAGGCTGAAAGACCTGTCCGGAGCTTTCATATTCTGCGATAGCCTTCGCCAGAGCCGTTTCCGCTTCTTTCTTGGTGCGGAATCCGCCCTTTTCGATTTTCTTTCTTTTGCCGCCGATCTGAGCGGTATCAAAATAATATGACCATGTTTTACCACGTTTTCGTGTTCCGCCTTTCATAAGCATTCCTCCTTAATTGAAAAATAGGTATAGAAAATAAGGCGGTATCGTGGTATAATCCTATTGCGAGTAGGTGGTTATACAAATACCGCCATGAATCCTCTTTCTCTGCGTCAACAGGGAAGGGGGATTTTTTTAATAGGGTCGATTTCGACCTTTATATTTAGTGGGGATTACCCAATACATTTTTTACAAGGTGTCAGCCCCATTTTAATAGCGTTATCCAAAGTAGTGGGGGAATAGCTACCGCCATTGCAGGAGCTGCTATAGTGGTATCTTTTGCCGGTTGGGGTGACGTAAACCGTAGCGGAGTTCTGGGACTGTGCCTGACTCTGCTGCTGTGCGGCAATGCGTTCCTGTTCCGCTTTCTCCGCCGCCAGACGTTCTTCCTCTGCCTTCTTTTCGGCTGCGATACGTTCTTCTTCGGCTTTCTTTTCAGCGGCAATGCGTTCCTGCTCTGCCTTTTCCTCATCAATGACTTGGAAGGTCAGTTCGTTGCTTTCTGCAGAACCTCTTTTGGCAACCAGTGTGAAGGTGCCTTCCTTTGCCTGCGTATGCAGGGCAATGCCGTCCTCTGTCTGCTCCGCCTTTGCAAGTGTACTGTCGGACAGCTCAAGTAAGAGGTTGGAGGCATCCGCGTCCTTGGGTGTGTATGTAAAGGAAATCAACTGATCTTCGTTGATGTCCATGGTGTCCTCATCTGCGGTTAGCTTGATGGTTTCTACATTGGGTGTGGGTATTGTCACGAGGCATCCGAGCACCGTAAACACCAGAAAGCAGCAGGTGCGAATCGTAGATTTTTTCTTCTTCTGTTCATCGGCGAGTGTCTTTCTGGTTTGGAACAGATGGAACAGCCCAACGAGGAACATAGAAGGGTAGCACAGCTTTTTGCTGATCTGGGTCGCGATGCAGATAACTGCGATATAGATTACCCAACGCAGGATGCTTTTCGGGTTCATCTTTCCGCCGGGGGTGGGAGAAGAATTATCGGAAACAGGCGGCGTGGGGGTGGTATCTGCGGAAGGATTCTCTGCGGCAAATGCAGTGGATGCCTTGGCAGAGGTTTTCTTGGCGGTTGCCTTCTTTTTGGATGCGCCCAGCTTGCTGCTGCTTACATAAGAAATACCCGTCCCCGGGATGCCAACGGATTTTGTGACACGCCCTTTGGAATTGAGCGAGACACGCGCCCCCTTTACGCCGGCACTGACACCGATTCCTCTTTTGCTGAGGTTCAGCTTTACGCCGGGGGCGATTTTAAAACTTTTGCGGAATCTCATTCCCATAAATATGCCCTCCTTTTACATCATTTGACAATGTTTGCATATTGTGATATTTTTGATGTGGAAGGCTGCTGAATAGTGACTTTCTTTTCCCTCTGTGATATGGCAGTATCGCAGGGGGAGTTTTTACTTTATGCAAAATCCGTAATCACAGAAAATAATTGTTTTTCCATTATATGTATAGCTGTGACCGTATCTTTTCTTAAAAATTTCTAAGGCTTCCAATAAGAATTCTTCGGTTACGCCCAAGAATTCGGCAACTTCATAAAGATTGTTACAAGGGTGTTCGGTTGCTTCGAAAATTTCTTCGATAGAAAGCATCCTATCTACCGCCCATCTGCGGGCCTTCTTTTCTTGTTTTCTGTTTTCTACATTTTCTTGGTCTATGATATTACCTACAGTTGTTTCATAATGCCCGATTTCCTCGGCCAGAACGCAGGCTTTTTCATTCGAGGATAAATCTTTTCTAATTCCAATTTTATTTCCCTTACAAAGCCCCTTAGCATCTGATTTAAAATACTTTTCTACAATTTCGAGGCCCTTTTCATTTGCTTCATATAGAAGCTCATCATAGTTACACATGGAGCAGCCCCTCCTTTGTATCAAAGCTCATCCAAATCCTCTCGCATCAGATGCAGCTGTTCTTCACTTTGGTTATCATTGTGCGCCGCAACAGGCATACGATAATCGGGTTCGGCGGAAACGCCAAGAATCTTATCAACAGCCGGTTGCATATCCGGTTGATCGCGGTATGCGCTTATCACTTTTCTTTCGTGTTCTGTATAGGCAGTGGCATAGTCTGAGGCGGTTTCAGCCGAATCATGCGCGAGAGCCTTGTCAAATTTAAGGCTGGCGTTGTAGTCCCCGTGAAATTCTGGTCTTGCTTCATAGCTGAGAATATTATGCTCGTTCTCAAAGTCGAGCTGCGTCATTTCGTAGTTTTTTAGAATTTTTTTGAATACATTTGATTTAACAGTTAGCTCGCCATCTTCACAGGCGGCAAGTGTTTTTTCTGAGATACCAGTTTCTTTACTTAATTCCTTGATTGTATAACCCCTGTTTTCTCTCGTTTCTTTAAGATATTCTCCTATATGATTTATTCCATGGTATTCGTCAAGGTATTCCACGGTATAAATTTCATTTTTATTTTTTCCTAAGAGATAGTCTGTGGAGACCGCAAAAAATTCTGCGATTTTTTGAAGTTTGTCTGTTTTTGGGGTGTATTCCCCCTGTTTCCACGCGGTTAAGGTCGAGGTAGTAATGCCTGTTGCTTTCGAAACTCTGTATGCGGTTGCGCCGTATTCGTTTAGCAATTTTTCAAAGATTGAATACATAAAATCACTCTCTTTCAAAATATTTCAGAAATCTGAGTCATTTTAATTGACACACAAAGAAAACTGTGCTATATTGAAAATAGCTCAGAAAACTGTGCTAAAAAATAAAACACACTCTGATTTCTTATTTAGCTAAGGTGGTACTTCGATTATATAAGAAATCTTAGATAGTGTCAACGGGTTTTTATGGGAAAGGAGGAATCTAAATGTACGAAAAGTTTGCGGAATTATTGGAGAAAAGTAACAAAACCGCATATCAGGTAGCGAAAGAAACAGGTATCGCTACATCCACTTTAACGGCATGGAAAACCGGAGTCTACAAGCCAAAGGTAGACAAACTGAAAGTCCTTGCAGACTATTTCGATGTCAGCATTGAGTATTTCTTGGAAGATTGAGAATCAGTAAGTGAAGATAAGGACGCAAGCGAAAGGGAGGTGAATGTGCTTCTCATGAGCATACTGATTTCAATAGCATCTATAGTCTGTGTATACAGCGGATATAGAATAAAGAACCGCGAATGCCGGTCTAAATTTTACAATCTCGGCATGGCATTTGCGGTTATGGCGTTAGTACTTGCCATTAAATAGGGTATTCAAAATCCTCAATGGCAAATTCCAAGTTCAAAGAAAGAGAGCGAACACAGAACATATAGAGAGTTTCAATTTTTTCTTTAGATTCATTACGTATTGTAGAGTGGTAAAGGGGGTGATGCAATGGACGAAAAAAAAGTACGCTTAGCAGTCCTTGATCTGGAGGATATTCTCCGGAAGGCAGAAGAACTGCACGCAATTACACTGGTATACTACGATTCCTTTGTTGAGAGTGAAGTGTTTGCAAATACAAGCGAATTTTATAAGACTCTGGTTTCAATCATTGAAAGTAATGCAGAGGAAGTGCAGCAGGCTTTAGGAGAAGCCTTTAAGGAGTTACTGACATTGGTGAGAGAGGAGAAAAGCGAGACGAAAGAAGAATAGGAGGTGCTTTCATTGGGGTTTATCCGCCATGTGTGCAGAAAGAATAATATCAAACTGGTTTCCCTTAATGCTGCAGGGTTGAAATATAAAGCAAGAGGTGGCGGTTTTGTGATAACGCCAGAAGCCGGTGTAGCGAATACAACCATTCTGTATGATGATGCAGCAGGAAAAGTAGAAAAGAACCACATCATATTACATGAGCTTGGTCATATTCTTCTGGGACACACAGACAATAGCTTGAGCACCGATGCAAAGGAACTGGAAGCAAATATTTTTGCGGCGGTTATATTGGCTATTATGCTTTATAAGGAGTACGAGGAGGAAAAAGACCAAACTAAAAGGAGGTGTTCTTATGGAACCGATGCTTTACACAGTAAAGGAAGTTGCGCAGATTCTGAAATGCAACGCGACCAGAGTATATGGTTTGAAGGATGCGGGGCTGCTGCCGTTTCTGAAGCTGGGGCAGCTGAAATGTCGCAGAGAGGCAGTGGAGGAATTCCTGCGGAAGTATGAGGGCTACGATGTGTCCGACCCGAACAACATCATCCCTCTGGAACAGGGAGAGGAGGTGAAACCATGAGAAACTGGAAACGGACATTTTTCTATATCCGCCGTGGTTTGCTGCGTTGGGCGGTGGTATTCTTCGGGACGCTGTTGGCGCAGTGCGGCTTAGTATGGATTCTGGAGAATCCCGACAGTAGGATGATGCTTTATCTGATTTCGGGCACGGTGATTGCCCTTGCAATCGGAAATGTGTTTTATGGCAGGGAATCGCCTAAGAAATAAAAAATCCCCTTTGGCGGTGGCACGCTTCGGGGGACTAAATCAAAAAACCAATTTAAAGATACCAGAAAATGATGATTTTTACAAGAGAAATCCGCAGACGTTTGCGGATTTGAAAAAGGAGGATACATATATGGATGTTGTAATTACAATCAACGAGCAGGATTTGATGAAGAACCCCGGTATTTTGGACATGGTAAAAGGATTTGCGGAGCGTTTGGCCGAACCCGTACCGGAAGGGCGGGAAAGCAATCCTACGGTGCAGAAAACCGAACCGCAGAAAGAAACACCTGTAGCCCAGACACCGGAGGATGTAGCCCAGACACCGAAAGAGGTTGCAGAGTCTGTAGCGGAAAGCAGTGCAGAAATTACAGTCAGTATTGAGGAAGTAAGAGCAACGCTTACCAAGGTCAGCAAGAAACATGGCGCTGAGGCGGCAAAGGCGATTCTGCGGAAACATGGCGCAGAGAATCTGTCCGGATTGGATGATACTCTTTATGCGGCGGTATTAGAGGAAGCGAAGGAGGTGCTGTGATGCCTGATGTACATGCAAAATTATCTGCCTCCGGCGCAAAAAAGTGGATTGCCTGCCCCGGTTCTGTCTTATTAGAGGCGAGCGTGCAGGACAAGCCCAGCGCGTATGCCACAGAAGGAACAAACGCTCACGCTCTGGGAGAAGCAAAAATCAGACTCGCAACGAAGGAGTACACCAAGGCAAAGTACCACAAAGCCATCAAGGATTTAGAAATTGATGACGAAATGGAAGAATATACAGATGCCTACAGGGATTTCGTCATTGAGCAGCTCAATCAGGCAAAGCAGCACACAGCTGATGCAATCCTGCTCTTAGAACAGAGGCTTGATTTTTCAAAATATGTGCCGGAGGGATTTGGCACGGGGGACTGCGTTATTATCAGTGACAAAAAGTTGCATATTATAGATCTGAAATACGGAAAGGGCGTGCCAATTCAAGCAGAAGGGAACCCTCAAATGCGTTTATATGCCTTGGGTGCTTTAGAGACCTACGATTTTCTTTATGACATTGAAGAAATTGATATGTGTATTTTTCAGCCACGCATTGATAACATCGATGATACTGTTATGACAGCAGCGGAGCTGCGGGCATGGGGCGAGGAAATTCGACCGGCAGCGGAGAAAGCCTTTTCCGGAACAGAGGAATATTGTGCCGGCAATCACTGCGACACAAACTTCTGCAAAGCCCGTCCGTTCTGCAGAGCATACGCAGAAAGAAAACAGGAAATGGCAAAGTATGATTTCAAAAAGCCTGCGCAGCTGACAACGGAAGAAATTTCAGAGATTCTGGAGCAAGCGGAGGCACTTGCCAAGTGGGCCACGCTGATCAAGGAGTATGCTTTGGATGAAGCAGTGAACAATGGCACCATATTCCCCGGCTACAAGGTGGTGGAAGGCAGAAGCAACAGAGCATTTTCCATTGATGATACGCTGATTGCCGGACAGCTGATTGCAAAGGGATACAACGAGGACAGCTTTTATCCCAGAAAGCTGATTGGTATTGGTGCTTTGGAAAAATATCTGGGGAAAAAAGATTTCAACGCTTTATTGGGGGAATTTGTTATCAAGCCGACAGGCAAGCCGACTCTGGTGCCGGAATCAGATAAACGCCCCGCACTGCACTCCGCAGATGCAGCGGTAAAAGATTTTGAAACGATAATCGAAGAATGAGAAAGGATGAAAGATTTATGGAAAATATGAACAACGCAACAAAGGTAGTAACGGGTGAGGTAAGATTTTCTTTTTTGAATGTATTTGAGCCAAAGAGCATCAACGGCAGTGAGGAAAAATATTCGGTATCCCTGCTGATTCCCAAGACAGACACAAAAACAATCAATGCCATCAACAGAGCGGTGGAGGCGGCAAAACAGGCAGGCATCGGCAAGTTTGGCGGAAAAATTCCCGCAGTGATGAAGCTGCCCCTGCGTGACGGCGATGCAGAAAGACCGGATGACGAGGTATACGCAGGACATTACTTTGTAAACGCAAACTGTAAGCAGCAGCCTGGGCTTGTTTACAAAAACGGACAGAAAATTATTGACAGTACTGATCTTTATAGCGGCTGCTACGGCCATGCGTCTATCAACTTCTTTGCCTTTAATAATAACGGAAACAAAGGGATTGCCTGCGGTCTGAATCATCTGATGAAAACGAGAGACGGAGAACCTCTGGGCGGTAGAAGTAAGGCAGAGGACGATTTTGCAGGCTTGATTGAGGATTCTGACGATTTTCTCCAGTAAGAATTGAGGGATGCTGAATGAAAGAACTGTCGATAGACATTGAAACATACAGCAGTGAGGATTTGTTAAAAACGGGGGTTTACCGCTATGCGGAAGCCCCTGATTTTACAATCCTGCTTTTTGCCTATGCTTTTGATGACGAGGATATTCAGATTGTAGATCTGGCAAGCGGTGAAGTCTTGCCGGAAAAAATTACAGAAGCCCTTACAGATCCGAAGATTATCAAAACTGCCTACAATGCCAATTTTGAAAGAACCTGCATTGCGGCTTATCTGAAAATGCCGATGCCGCCGGAGCAGTGGCGGTGTTCTGCTGTGGCTGCGGCGGAATTGGGATTGCCGCAGACATTGGCCGGCGTGGCGGAGGCTTTGGGGTTGCAGGAACAAAAGGATGCAAGAGGGAAGGCGTTAATCAATTATTTTTCAAAGCCCTGCAAGCCGACAAAGGTAAACGGTGGCAGAACGAGAAACCTTCCGCAGCATGATTCTGAAAAGTGGGCGGTATTCAAAGAGTATTGCGTGCAGGACGTAGCGGTTGAACGAGCGATTAAAAAGAAGATTTCCCGTTTCCCTATGGCGGAAAGTGAGCAGAGGTTGTGGGAAGTAGATCAGCATATCCTTGATTGCGGCGTGGCTGCGGATTCCCTGCTGGCACAAAATGCGATTTTATATAACAATGCGCACAAGGAAAGCTGCAAGGAGCAGCTGCAAAGGCTGACAGGGATTGCAAACGTAAATTCGGTGGCACAGCTAAAGAGGTGGATAGAGGAGAGAACGGGAGAGGTTGTTCCCAGCTTAGATAAAAAGAATCTGAAAACCATCCTTACCACAACAAAGGATGAAATCCTGAAAAATGTGCTGAGGTTGAGAGCGGAAACGGCGAAAACATCTGTGGCAAAGTATGAGGCGGTGGAGCGTTCTGTCTGCAAGGATGGGCGTGTGCGTGGCATTCTGCAATTTTATGGCGCAAACCGTACAGGCAGATGGGCAGGACGAATTTTGCAGGTGCAGAATCTTCCGCAGAACCATTTGCAGGATTTAGACCTTGCCAGAGAGCTGGTGCGAGGGGGAGAGTACGATATATTTCGTATGCTTTTCCCTGTCCCCCAGACACTTTCGGAGCTGATTCGGACGGTGCTGATTCCATCTGACGGGTGCAGATTTATTGTATCGGACTTTTCTGCAATCGAGGCACGTGTGATTGCATACCTTGCGGATGAAACATGGAGGCTGAATGTATTTGCAGAAGGCGGAGATATTTACTGTGCATCGGCATCCCAGATGTTTCATGTTCCTGTTGTGAAGCATGGCATCAACGGGCATTTGCGGCAGAAAGGGAAAATCGCAGAGTTGGCCCTTGGGTATGGCGGCAGTGCCGGCGCACTGATTAGTATGGGTGCATTGGATATGGGCTTGCATGAGGATGAATTGCCGGAGCTGGTGGAGATGTGGAGAACCTCCAACCCTGCTATCGTCAGATTTTGGAGGACAGTGCAGGATGCAGCCATGGACGCAATCAAAGGCAAACCGAGAAGATTGCCGCATGGAATCAGCTTTATCCGAGAGGCAGGCATTTTGTTTATCGGTTTACCAAGCGGCAGGAGAATTGCGTATGTAAAACCGGAAATCGGAGAAAACCGTTTCGGAGGGAAATCCATTACCTACATGGGAATGGACCAGACGAGTAAGAAATGGACAAGACTGGAAACATGGGGCGGTAAACTGGTCGAAAACATTGTACAGGCTTTTGCAAGAGATTGTCTGGCGGAAAGCATTATGAAATTAGACAAAGCAGGTTACAGAGTGGTTTTTCACGTGCACGATGAGGTTATTCTGGATGAACCGAAAGACCGCAGCTCTGCGCAGGAGGTTGCGGAATTGATGGGGCAGCCTATCGAATGGGCACCCGGACTGCCGTTAAATGCGGATGCGTATGAGTGTGAGTATTACAGGAAGGATTAAGAAGGGAGGGGGAATCATGCGAAAACTTTATATTGCAGCCGGTGCGAGCCGCACGGCGGTTCTTTGGAAGAATACGGCTATCACGTGGGAGGAATTAAAGGAGCGATTGCAGACCACCTGCAGAACCACAGAAACACAGGGGGAATACGCCAATATGACAAAAGCGCAGCAGGACGCTATCAAGGATGTTGGCGGCTTTGTCGGCGGCAAGCTGCGGAATGGACGCAGAAAGGTGGATCATGTGGATTGCAGAGATATTCTGACTCTGGATGCGGACTTTGCCGCAGAGGATTTCTGCGACCAACTGGACATCTTCCTCTCCTGTGCATGGTGCGTGTATTCCACACATAAGCATACACCGGAAAAGCCGCGGCTTCGCCTGCTGATTCCGTTAGACCGTTCTGTCAGTGCGGAGGAATACGAGGCAATTTCCCGTAAGGTAGCAGAAGAAATCGGGATAGACCAATTCGATGATACCACCTATCAGGCACACCGTCTGATGTTTTGGCCGAGTACGAGCCAGAATGCGGAGTATGTTTACAAAACTGTGGAAGGGGCTTTTCTTTCCGCAGATGCGGTGCTTGCGAAATATAAGGACTGGCATGATGTGACAGAGTGGCCAACTTCGGGCAGGACACTGAAAAAGAGGGAAAGCCAGCTGAAAAAGCAGGAAGATCCCACAACGAAAAAAGGGACAGTCGGGGATTTTTGCCGTACATATACCGTGGGGGAGGCAATGGAACGCTTTCTTCCGGGCGTGTATACTGCCTGTGCTGTGGAGGGGAGATACACCTACGCCGCCGGCAGCACTGCGGCAGGGGCGATCGTATATGATGATGGAAGGTTTTTATACTCCAACCATGCAACCGACCCGGCAGGCGGTGTGCTGTGCAATGCCTTTGACCTTGTGCGCCTACATAAGTTTAGGGAACTGGACGAGGATGCCACGCAGGGAACACCTACGGTAAAGCTGCCCTCTTATCTGAAGATGCTGGAGCTTGCATCGAATGATGAAAGGGTGCGCCTGCTGAAGCACAGGGAAAGACAGGAAGAAATGAAAAAGGACTTCGGGGAATATCTCTCGGAGGACGGAGAAGCGGAAGAGGATCAATGGGCTTTGCGTCTGGATGTGGATTCCAAAGGACGCTGCCTGCCGACCATCAACAATGCAAAAATCATTTTAGCGAATGACAGGGCTTTAAAAGGAAAAATCCGTAAGAACGAGTTTACGAAAAAATACAGGGTGTTTGGCGAAACTCCATGGGAAAAAGAGAAAAAGGAAAGAGACTGGACAGATGCGGATGACGCAGGACTGCGGCACTACATGGAGAAGATTTACCAAATCAAAGGAAAATCTACGATTGAGGACGCATGGACACTGGTTGCCAACGAAAACCGTTATCACCCTGTTAGGGATTATCTGGAAGGGCTTGTTTGGGATGGTGTACCCAGATTGGAAACGCTGCTGATTGAATATCAAGGGGCGGAGGACAGCCGATACACCAGAGAGGTCACGAAGAAGGCACTTGTGGCCGCAGTGGCGAGGATATTTGTGCCGGGTATAAAGTATGATAACGTGCTGGTTCTGGTTGGCCCACAGGGCTGCGGAAAAAGCTCTCTTTTGAAAAAGCTGGGGCAGGAATGGTTTTCTGATTCTCTGACTACGGTGCAGGGGAAAGAGGCCTACGAGCAGATTCAAGGCTTCTGGATTATCGAAATGGCGGAGCTGTCGGCATTGAAGCGGCACGAGGTGGAATCTATCAAGCAATTCACCGCAAAGGGCGAGGATTCATACAGGGCCGCATACGGACACCACGTTGAAACCTTCAAACGACAGTGCGTATTTTTCGGCACCACGAATACCTATGATTTTCTGAAGGATATGACGGGGAACCGCCGTTTCTGGCCCGTAGACGTAAATCCTGACAGGATAACAAAGCAGGTATGGGGGGATCTGACAAAGGAAGCAGTAGACCAGATTTGGGCTGAGGCGGTTGTACTTTTTCGGCAGAAGGAAAAAATCCACATCGATGATATGGAGCTTGACTGCATGGCGAAGGAGGAGCAGGACAGGCATCTGGAAGAAAGCCCTCTGACAGGAGATATTCAGGCATATCTGGAACGATTGCTGCCGGAAAACTGGGATACACTGGACTTATTCACAAGACGCAGTTTTATTCAAAATGATGGCTTTGAAATGAATATTCATGCAACAAAACGGCGGGAAAAGGTGTGTGCATTGGAAATCTGGTGTGAGCTTTTTAACGGAGAAAAGAAGGATTTAACCAGACAGAAAAGCAAAGAAATCAATGACATTATTCTGAAAACAGGGGAGTGGGAACGGACGAAATCGAATCAGAGATTTGGAGATTTGTATGGAACCCAGAAGGGATTTTATCGAAAATGTCAACTTTGAGAAGGAAAAGAAGTTGACGCATAAAACCTTAGAAAATCAAGGTTTTATGGCATTTGTCAACTTGTCAACTTAAAATCATTGTGTAAGTAATTTGAATTATAGAATTTATAGACTGAAATAGGTTCTATAAATTCTATAATCCCCTTAAATCGTTAGCCTTTATGGGAAAAAGGTTGCAGAAGTTGACAGATGTAGCGGAAGATAGGAAAAATCAAGGTTTGTTGCGTCAACTTAAAAAGTGATGAGGTGAGGAAAAAGCATGAAAGAGAGTGAAATCGAAAGATTTTTTGTAAAGGAGTGCAAGAAGAAAGGTTGGCTATGCTTGAAATTTGTTTCGCCGAGTATGGCAGGGCTGCCGGACAGGATAATTTTAGCCCCAAAAGGCAGGGTGTTTTTTGCAGAGCTGAAAGCCCCGGGAAAGAAACCCAGACGGCTGCAGGAGAGTGTGCATAAAATATTATTCCGTTTTGGATTTTATATCTGTGTGATTGACAGCAAGGAGCAGGCAAGCAGCTACATAGCCGCATTTGATTTATTGGGAGGCGGAGCAGATGAAGTATATACCCCATAAATATCAGCAGCTGGCAGAGCGGCATATCTACCAAACACCGAGATGCGGACTGTTTCTGGAAATGGGATTGGGGAAAACGGTGGTTACTCTGACGGCAATCAATAATCTGATTTATGATAGCTTTGAAATAAGCAAGGCTTTAGTGATTGCGCCGCTGCGAGTGGCAGAGGATACATGGAGCCGAGAAAGTGAAAAATGGGATCATCTGAAGCATTTGCGTATTTCAAAAATACTTGGAACGCCAAAGCAGAGAAGGAAGGCGATAGCTGCGGATGCAGATATTTACATCGTTAACAGAGAAAATGTGGTGTGGCTGTGCAATGAGCTTTCTCAGATTGGGGACGGATGGGATTTTGATGCAGTGATTATTGATGAATTATCCAGCTTTAAAAGCCCGAAGGCCCAGAGGTTCAAAGCCCTGCGGAAATACATCACACGCAGCAGCAGAGTAATCGGACTGACGGGGACACCTGCCCCGAATGGTCTGATTGATTTATGGAGCCAGATTTATCTTCTGGATGGTGGGGAACGTCTTGGAAAAACAGTGACAGGGTTTCGGGAACGGTACTTTGTGCCGAATCAACGGAACCAGACAACGATTTTTAATTATAAGCCAAAGCCTGAGGCAGAGGAGAACATCAATGAAAAGATTTCGGATATCTGCATTAGCATGAAGGCGGATGATTGGCTGGAAATGCCGGAAAGAATTGACAGCATTCAGACGGTTAAGCTTTCCGAAAAAGAAATGGCAGCGTATGAAAAATTTGAGAAAGATGCGTATTTGCAGTTTTTAGAGGGAGAAGTTACCGCAACATCGGCGGCAGCTCTGACCGGAAAACTGCTGCAGTACAGCAACGGAGCGATGTATCTTCCGGATGGCGGATATGTGAAAACGAGCGAGAAGAAGTTGGATATGCTGGAGGAACTGGTGGAGGCGGCCAACGGAAAGCCTGTACTTTGTTTCTATAGCTTTCGGCATGATCTGGAACGGATCCGAGAAAAATTCCCGAAGGCAAGAAAACTGGAAAGCTCCAAGGACATTACGGATTGGAATAATGGAGAGATTCCGATGCTTTTAGCGCATCCTGCCGGTGCGGGTCATGGGCTGAATCTGCAGGCCGGCGGACATATCATTGTATGGTTCGGGCTTACATGGAGCCTTGAGCTTTACCAACAGGCAAACGCCAGACTTTACAGACAAGGGCAGCAGGAGGCTGTTATCATTCATCATCTGATTACAGAGGGGACGATGGACAGTCATGTGCTGGAAAGTTTGCAGGGCAAAAAGGATGTGCAGGATGATTTGATGGAAGCGCTGAAAGTGAAATACGGGAAATAGGGGGTGTTACAGTGGCATTGATTGAGAAAAAGCAGATGTGGACAAGGTTTCGGAGCATTACGAATAAAAATCTTTCCGGAAAGCCGATCTGCTGCGGAATTTGCGGACAGGAGATTTTCTTCGGAGAAGAAGGCATCGAGTATGTGAAAACCAAAAGAGGCACAGAGATTTTTGTGCATCGGGATTGTATTAAGAAATGGGGGTGATAGATTGGCACTTGAAAAAGAAAACGAGAGGAAAAAGGAATATCTGAAGGGGTACATATATTCCATGCGGAAGGCGCAGCGTTTAAAAGAACAGATTGACGAGTTACGCAGTCAGCAGATGTTTCCGAGTGTGAATCATGATGGGATGCCACAGGGGAATGCACACAGCGACCTGTCGGGTTATATGGCGAGATTGGATGCACTCATCAGCCAACTGGAGCATGAGCAGGCTCTGGCGGTACAGCAGTACAGGGAAATCCATGACAGGATACATCAGATGCAGGAGGGAGCGGAGAAGGAAGTGCTGATTCGGCGGTATCTGATGGGAAGAACATGGGAACAGATTGCGGTGGAGATGAATTATACATATCGGCATGTGACGAGACTGCATGGAGCTGCATTACAATCTTTTTCTCTTCCGGAAAGGATGTCCTAGTATGTCCTATTTGAAAGTGGTATTATGGCATTGTGAGAACACAGGATATTTCATGTTACCTCCTATTTTGGGCACTCGGAAACGGGTGTCCTTTTGCATTACAAAAAAATTTGAGAAAGGGGCGATAGTATGCCAAAGGAAAAGGCGGAATATCGCCTGACAGAAAAGCAGAAACGATTTGCGGATGAATACCTGATTGACTGCAACGGAACGAGGGCCTATAAGGCTGCGTATCCAAGTTGCAAAAAGGACAGCTCGGCAGATGCAAATGCAAGAAAGCTACTCGGAAATGCTCGGATTCGTGAATACATCGATGAAAAGCTGGACGAAATGCATTCTGCGAAAACGGCGGATGCGAAGGAGGTTTTAGAGTATCTGACTTCCGTTATGCGTGGAGAACGGGAGGATGAGGTGCTGCGCTTTATCGGGGACGGGTATCAGGATACAACCACCCTGCGGGTGCCGACAAAAGAGCGATTGAAGGCGGCGGAGCTGTTAGGAAAACGATTTGGGCTGTTTACCGAAAAGGTGCAGATGGGTATAAGCCCTGTTACCATCATTGACAATATCCCGAAGGAGGATGCAAATGTCTGATTTAACAAAGCTGATTGCACCCTCTTTTTACGGGGTGCATCATGACATCAAAGCGGGGCGGCACACGCACTACTGGTTGAAGGGTGGGCGTGGCTCTACGAAATCCTCCTTTATCTCTGTGGAAATCATTCTGGGGATGATGCAGGACACCGCCGCCAATGCGCTTGTTCTGCGGAAGGTAGCGGTCAATCTGAAGGACAGCGTATACGAGCAGCTGCTCTGGGCGATTGAGGCGTTAGGCGTAGAGCATTTGTGGAAGGCAAAGCTCAGCCCGTTACAGCTTTCGTACATCCCGACAGGGCAGAGGATACTCTTTCGTGGGGCGGATGAGCCGAAGAAAATCAAATCTACGAAATTCCGAAAGGGCTATTGCAAATACATCTGGTACGAGGAGGCGGACGAGTTTGCAGGGATGCAGGAAATCCGCACCATCAACCAATCCCTGATGCGTGGCGGCAGCAGTTTTTTTGTGTTTTACAGCTACAACCCGCCGAAAAGCCAAAGCAACTGGGTAAATCGGGAGTGCCTACAGCCGAAGGCAAACCGCTTGGTGCATACCTCCGATTATCGGCGTGTGCCGCCTGCGTGGTTGGGGGATGCGTTTTTGCAGGAGGCGGAATATCTAAAGGAGCTGAACGAAAAGGCATATCGACATGAATATCTGGGCGAGGTGGTCGGCAGCGGCGGTGCGGTATTCGACAACGTAACGGTGGAGGAAATCCCTGATGCACAGATTGCAGCCTTCGACCGCATTTACAACGGCGTGGACTGGGGCTTTTATCCGGATCCTTGGGCGTTCAATCGGATGCACTACGATTCTGCCAGACGGACGCTCTACATCTTCGGGGAGCTGACAAGGCACAGAACGGGCAATGCGGAAACGGCAAAACTCCTGCGGCAATATGGTGTGCAGGATACGGATTTGATTACGGCGGATAGTGCCGAGCCGAAAAGCGTTGCGGACTATCGCAGCTATGGGCTGTTCTGCCGTGGCGCAGTGAAGGGCCCCGGGAGCGTGGACTACTCTATGAAGTGGTTACAGGCGTTGGTGCGGATTGTGATTGATCCGGTGCGCTGTCCCGATACGGCGAAGGAATTTACCGCCTATGAATATGACAGGAACAAGGCAGGGGAGGTTATCAGCGGCTACCCTGACAGAGACAATCACCATATCGATGCAGTGCGCTATGGCACAGAACCCATCTGGAAAAGGAGGGGGCAATAATGCGAAATTTTATCACTTGGGTAAAGGGGGTGTTGCAGATGTTTTTTCAGAGAGAAACGATAAAAAGGGCAGTCGGTGCGGAGGTGGCAATCAGCTCCGGAATGCAGGATGCCATCACGCTCTGGCAGAAGATGTTCTGCAATGAGCCGCCTTGGCTAGATCAGAACACAGAAACGCTTGGGTTAGCCGCTGCGGTTGCATCGGAGATTGCGAGACTGGTTACTGTGGAATTTCACAGCGAAATCAGCGGCAATGGCAGACGGGCGGCATCTTTGCAGGAAGGCTATGCTTTTGTGATTTCCAGACTGAGAGAGCAGACAGAATTTGCGGCGGCAATGGGCGGCTTGGTATTCAAGCCCTACATGGACGGCGGAAGGATAGCGATTGATTTTGTGCATGCGGACAGATTTATTCCGACTGCTTACAACAGCCGCGGAGAGGTGACGGGTGCGGTGTTTGTGGAGCGTGTGAAAAAGGGGCGTGCATGGTATACCAGACTGGAAAGCCATCAGCTGACAGATGCCGGCTATACGGTGCAGAACAAAGCCTTTATCTCCTACCAAGAAGGAGAATTGGGTGTGCCTGCGGCTTTGACAAGCGTGGATGAATGGGCGGATCTGGAAGAAAGCTTTGTCATGGGTTATCAGAACGGGGACACCTTGGAGCGTCCTCTTTTTGTATATTTCAAGATGCCCTTTGCGAACCACATTGACGCGGAATCCCCTCTGGGCGTATCGGTCTGCGCAAGAGCGGCGGGGCTGATGGAGCAGGCGGACAGGCAATACAGCCGTATTCTATGGGAATTTGAAGGTGCGGAGCTGGCAGTGGATGCCTCTGTCGGGGCATTGCAGGCGGATGGGAAAGGGCTGCCTGCCGGCAAGCAGAGACTGTTCCGCTCTCTGAATCTGGAAAAGGGGACAACCGGGGATTTGTATGAGGTATTCAGCCCTGCAATTCGGGATGCTTCCCTGTTCAATGGCTTGAATCAGCTGCTGCGGCGGATTGAGTTTAACTGCAATCTTTCCTATGGCACCCTATCCGATCCACAGAATCAGGAAAAGACAGCGGAGGAAATCCGCATGAGCAAGCAACGTAGCTATGCGGCGGTCTGCAATATCCAGAAGTCCTTACAGACGGCGTTGGAGCATCTGGTCTGGGTGATGGACTACTACACAAGCCTATGTCAGCTTGCGCCCGATGGGGAATACGAGGTTACATTCAACTGGGGAGACGGTGTGCTGACGGACACAGGCGCGGAATATGCACAGATGAAGGCTATGGTGGATGCGAATATTCTCAAGCCTGAAAAGCTGCTGGCGTGGTATTTCGGCATTTCCGAGGAGGAGGCAAAGGACTACATTCCTGCGCAGGATACGCTTGATTTTGGGGAGTGATGAAGGATGCTGAAACCCGAATATTTACAGCGTGTGCCGGATGGCATGATAAAGCTGTACGCACAGGCGGAGGCGGACATACTGGCGGATATGGCAAGAAGAATCAGCACATACGATTACTGGATTCCTGCGGTGGAGCATCAGGCAAAAATGCTTGAGGAGGCAGGGATGGTACGAGAGGAGATTCTGGCAAGGCTGAAAACGCTGACGGGCAGAACCGACAAGGAACTGCGGCAGCTCATGCAGGAAGCAGGCACAGCGGCACTGAAATCCGATGATGCGGTTTATCGCAGGCAGGGGCTCAATCCGCCGCCTGTTTCGGCATCTGAGGACTTGCAGAAGGTATTGCAGGCAGGATACGAGAAAACAGCGGGCACATTTCGCAATCTGACGTTGACAACGGCACGCACCGCTACACATCAGTTTGAACAGGCACTTGACCGCGCCTATATGCAGATTACGCTGGGCGGCATGGACTACAATACAGCCATCCGAAGCACCATCAAGCAGCTTTCCACCGAGGGCGTGGGAGCAATCCGATACCCGACCGGGCGGACGGATACCATAGAGGTGGCAGTCAGACGGGCGGTGGTAACGGGCGTGA
>OKXB01001444.1_pt1 | contig 23035 bp, 19 predicted proteins | sample 1601731 | NCBI WGS metagenome assembly OKXB01 (sample SAMN04414077, study PRJEB24778) | human gut metagenome | material: faecal | host: Homo sapiens
CTTATAAAATAAGCTATTTACCACAGCATTGTTTGTACTTCTTACCAGAGCCACAAGGGCATAAATCATTACGACCAATCTTTTGTACTCTTTTTGGCGCTGCTTTTTTTACTTTATTTTGATCAGTCACAGCCTCACCTTTTACAACTTCCTTGCGTTCAATATTTTGTCTAATTTCTGCTCTCATTAGATAAATCATTGCTTGTTTATCAATATTATTTAACATTGATTCAAACATTTCAAAACCTTCATTTGTATATGCTCTTAAAGGGTCCTCTTGGGCATAACTTCTTAAATGAATACCTTCTCTTAAATGAGACATGGTATTAATATGTTCCATCCAATTTGTATCAATTACCCTTAAAGTTATAGCCTTTTCAAATTCATCAGTTATTTCTTTTGGTACATCCTCAATTTTCTTATTGTAAGCATCTACAACTAGTTTTGTTATATCATCAATAATTTCTTCTGCACTTTTATCTCTTAACATGGCTTTTTCTTTAAACTCGTAATTCATTTCCTCATTTAAAGTTTCAATTATTTCATCAATATCTTTATCAGTAATATATCCCTCTGGTTCTATATGTGAATTTACTAGTTCAGATATATGAAATCTAAATGATTGAAGTACAGATTCATGAATTGATTCACTATCAAGTATTTCATTTCTTTTTTCATAAATATATGTTCTTTGTTGATTAATAACATCATCATATTGAAGTAGTTGTTTTCTTATATCAAAATTATTTCCTTCAACTCTTTTTTGAGCAGTTTCAATAGATTTTGAAAGTGCTTTATTACGTATAGAAACATCACCAGAAAAACCTAATCTTTGTAATAATGCTTTTGTTCTATCAGCACCAAATCTTACCATTAAATCATCTTCAAAAGATACGCAAAATTGTGATGCTCCTGGGTCACCTTGACGTCCTGAACGTCCACGTAATTGATTATCAATACGTCTTGATTCATGTCTCTCTGTACCGACTACAAATAAACCGCCTAGTTCTTTTACTTCATCAGTAAGTTTAATATCTGTACCACGTCCAGCCATGTTGGTTGCAATTGTAACAGCACCTTTTTCACCAGCTTTGGCAATTATTTCAGCTTCTCTTGCATGGTTTTTAGCATTTAATACTTCATGTGGAATATGAACTTTTTTTAACATGGAACTTATTAATTCACTTGTTTCAACAGCTATTGTACCTACTAATACTGGTTGACCTTTTTCATGGCACTCTTTAATATGTTCAATGATTGCTTTATATTTACCTTCCTTTGTTGCATAAATTAAATCACCATAATCGATACGACTTACTGGTTTATTTGTTGGAATTTGAATTACATACATATTGTATATGTCTCTAAATTCTTCTTCTTCTGTTTTGGCAGTACCTGTCATACCAGATAATTTTTTATACATTCTGAATAAATTTTGGAATGTAATAGTTGCAAGTGTTTTTGTTTCTTCTTGAATTGCTAAACCTTCTTTGGCTTGAATTGCTTGATGTAGTCCATCAGAATATGCTCTACCCTTCATTTGATGACCTGTATTTTGATCTACAATTATTACTTCACCATTTTCAACAATATAATCAAAATCTCTTTTAATTGAATAATTAGCCTTTAATGCTTGATTAATATAATGAACAAGTGATGTATTATTCAAATCATACAAATTACTTACATTAAAATATTTTTCAGCAGCTTCACTACCTTTATCATCAAGTGTTACAGCTTTTGTCTTTTCATCATATACGTATCCATCATTTTCTTTCAATGTTTTGCCAAAACTATCTGCTTGGACGTATAAATTGGCTGTTTTTAAAAAGCCGCCAGAAATAATTAATGGAGTTCTTGCCTCATCGATAAGAACTGAGTCAACTTCATCAATAATAACAAAGTTTAATCCTCTTTGGACCCTGTCCTGACTCTTTACAACCATATTATCACGTAAATAATCAAAACCAAGCTCATTATTAGTTGTATATGTAATATCACAATTATAAACTTCTGTTTTCTCTTTTGGAGTTAATTCTCTATAGTTAACTCCAACAGTAAGACCTAAAAATCTATAAATATTACCCATCCACTCTGCATCACGACCTGCCAAGTATTCATTTACGGTAATAATATGAACACCATCACCACTTAATGCATTTAAATAGGCAGGCATAGTTGCAGTTAAAGTTTTACCTTCACCTGTACGCATTTCAGCAATATTACCATAGTGTATTGCAAGTCCACCCAATATTTGAACATAATATGGTTTTTCTCCAATTACACGATATGCAGCCTCTCTTGCAACCGCAAAAGCTTCAACTTTAATATCTTCTAATGTTTCACCATTTTCTAGTCTATTTTTAAATTTTTCTGTTTTCCCTTTTAATTCTTCATCTGTTAATTTTGACATTTCTTCATCTAAGGCAATAACTTGGTTTGCTATTGACTTAAATTTTTCTAATTGTTTGTATTCATGATTAAATATTTTCTTAAAAAATGCCATATCATCATTCCTTCCTGTATATTATCATTGTATCAAAAAAACATATAAAATAACAGTATTTTAGTTAAAATAAAGAAAAAATTAACTATAAAAGTTAATTTAATCTATTACTTCAATAATACCATAATCATTATCAGTACGTTTATACAAAATATTGGTATCACCTGTTTTATCATTTTTAAATATATAGAATGTATGTCCTAATAATTCCATTTGAAGAATTGCTTCTTCCTCACTCATAGGTTTTGTATCTATATTTTTCCTTTTAACTATTTTGTTTTCTGTCTTTTCCTCAGGTGCTTCAAAATCAAGATTTAATTCCCTGATACTTTCTTTGCCAACATTTTTCTTCATACGAGTTTTATTCTTACGAATTTGTCTTTCAAGCTTATCAATTGAACAATCAATAGCTGCATAAAAGTCTTTATTAGCCTCTTCAGCACGAAGTATCATTTTTTTAATAGGTATTGTTATTTCAACCTTTTGCATAGCACCTGATGGTTTAATAACAACATTAGCACCTATCGCATTATCATCATCAAAATACTTATTTAATTTAGATAGTTTCCTTTCTGTATACTCCCTAATTGCATCTGTAATTTCAATTTTCGTTGCACGAATATTAATCTTCATAATTATCACCTTCCTATAATAATTATACCATAAATTTTGAAATAAAAATATGTTAAATTATGAAAAAAACCACTATACTAGAGCGGTTTTTACTTCTTCAACCTTTTTAGCTTGTAAACCTTTATCTGTTCTAACAAGTTCAAAGTCAACATATTGACCTTCAACTAAAGTTTTATAACCTTTTGTTAAGATTGCTGAATAATGTACGAAGATATCTTCACCATCGTTATATTCTATAAAACCATACCCTTTCTCATTGTTAAACCATTTTACTTTTCCTCTCATAAAAATCCTCCTTCTATAAAATCGCTTACAATATAAATATATCGTTCAAGAGCTTGTTTTTCAACAAATTTAAATCCCTAAGTTTCGACAAAATATTACAACATAAGGCATTACTGCTCAAGCGACAATACAAAAAATTATATAACTTAAACAAGGAAAATTATTAAAAAATGTCTGAAATGACGATTTTAATGTCCGAAATAGTAAAAAATGATTACATATTGATAATTTTAAAGTTTTAAAAACTTAAAAATGTCGTTTAATGCAACCATTAAAATCTAGGTAACAAACTAATGATATTATGATAGCGTAAAGGAGCGATGTAATGAGAGATTTAGTTATAAATAAGTCATTATTATTTATAAAACAGAATAGTTCCTACAACGATGAAAAGCTTGCTGAAATAAAATATGGTCTTGAATCAATATATATTTTAATTACCAAGACAATTATTATATTATCAGTTGCATTTATACTTGGATTATTTAAAGAAGTAGTAATATTTTCACTACTGTATAGTTTAATAAGAATGCCTTCATTTGGATTACACGCTACAAAAAGTTGGATATGTTTAGTTAGTTCTTTATCAATATTTCTAATATTTCCAATGATATGCAAATTTGTTATTATTCCATGGTTTATTAAAAGTATTATCGGAGTTATTAATATATTATTTATGTTTAAAAATGCTCCTGCTGATACTTATAAAAGACCTATTATAAATAAACAAAGAAGGGAAAGATATAAATTCTTATCTGTAATGATTAGTGCAGTGATGTGCTTATGTTCATTCTTTATAAAAGATAATTTTATATCAAACGCTTTAATACTTTCAGTTTTTGTTCAATTATTTTTGATATCACCATTTATATATAAACTATTTGGATTGCCTTATAATAATTATAAGAAGTATATCAATAATGGTTTAAATTAATATTTAAACATAGAGAATAAAAAGGAGGAAGAATTATGGGAAGATTTTTTGCAAATCTACTAAGCAAGATGGGGTTTGGTGCTGCTAATGCTGGTAGTCAATCTTGCTTTATGGTTTGGCTTGATGAACCAGAATGTCCTAAAAGTCTAATTAAATAATTATTACCTATTATAACTATTACGAAGCAATTCGTAATAGTTTTTTGTATTTATGTACAAAAAAATTAAGATAATAGTTCTACCTTAATCTTCATTTATCTTTAATCGTATAATTTGGCTAAACGTTTTACCATGGATTTCTCTATCATTTTTAAAACAATCATTTTCTCTAATTATACTTTTTACTAAACTTAATCCGTATCCATGGCCTTTTCCTTTAGTAGTATAACCACTATTGTCTATCTTATCTAATTCAATTATACCACTATAATTATTAGAAACTTTAATATATAATTCATCATTTTCATACTTTAAATATATATCAATTTCTTTCTTTTTAAGTTCACTCACAGCTTGTATAGCATTATCTAAAAACACACCAACTATTTTACATAATTCTTGATTAGTTTTTATCGGAATATTATCAAAATCTAATTCATTTAAACTTCTATCTACATCTAAGTTAGAATTAATTTTCTTTTCCTTCATAGTTAATATTTTATAATATATCAAACCTCTTAAACCACCTGATGGTATTCTATTCGTTTTATATATAATGGCATCATTATCTTTATATTGTGTATCAATTATAGAATTAATATATTCACTAGTATTACTTTCACCTTTATCAATCATTCCTTTAATTACTAATAATTGATTTTTATTTTCATGATTGGTTACTCTTTGTAAATCAAGTAAATTTTCATATTCATTTAAATTCTTTAATAAAATATCGTATTCAGATTGAATTCTATTTTTTTGATTAAATTCATTAAGTGTTACCAGTATAGCAATTGTATAAATTATAACCATAACTAAAACTACTATCTGTATAACCTTTGGATTATAGGAAAACTGACATAAATAAAAGATTATACTAAACATTACAACTGATATAGTTATTAAAATAATATAGTAATAATATTCACTATTTTTAATTTTTATAAGATTTATTTTTTTAATTATTCTCTGTATATTACTATTACAAAATATTAAAGTTACAGTAATGAAAACTAAACTATTGGCAAATAAGTTTAAATATCCGTTATTTCTAAAATAAACCATATCTAAAGATAAGACATTTAAAAAAATACTAGTATAAATTATGTCAACTAATATAATAACTAACCATACTATAAACGTAGTAATTATCATATTAAAAATATTAATTTTTTGCCCATGAGTTATATATATTAAACATACTATTGTTAACAGAAAGAGTATAATTAATTTTATAAAACTATCTGTAACCATATATGAAAAAAAGACATATAATCCTAGTATAAATGTAGAAATCCAAAATTTTTTATTGGAATATATTTTTTACAGCCAATTAAAATCATTATTAAAGTAAGTTTAACAAATGCATCTAACAATGAACCCATCAAAACTAAAAGTGGCATATTCTTTATCATCTCAAATCTTCCTCCTCTTTATACATATTTGATAATAGTCTAATCTGTTCACCATTATCAAATGTAATACTACCATCTTTTTTATTTATTAATCTAATTCTATTTTTATTTGCTAAACAAGATCTATGAGTATGTATAAATGATGATCCTAATAAATCTTCCATTTCATTAATTGTTTTAATTATTCTAAATTCTGTATAATCTGTTTTAACAATACATTTTCTATCTACACTATCTCTAGTTACATATAATATATCATTAACTGGGAGAGTATAAAGTGTGCCACGATCTTCAAATCTAATTGCTTGCTTATGTCCTATCATTTTAAGTGCCTTATTAATAGCTGAAGAAATTCTTTTTTCTTGATTATTAAATTTTGATACAAAAGTTAAAAACATTAATTCTTCGTCTAATAATGCTGGTCCTAATTCATAGTGTGATGTTAAGAAAATTATAATACTATCAATATCTTTTTCTCTTATCTTTCTAGCCATATTAATACCTGATTCACTAGGAGTTTCAATATCTAAGATATAAATTTTATTAGAAAGATTTTGATTAATCATTTTAATAAAAGATTTATTATAATCACTGTATAAATGAACTTTATAACTTAAATTATTCTTCATCATAACTTTAATAATTAAATCTTCAACTTGTTTTCTTATTACCTCATTATCATCACAAACAATAAAATTTATCATAATACAAACACCTCAATATCTATATTTGCAAATTGCAAACACTACCTTTATTATTTTACCATATTTTTCCTCTTTTAACATAAAAGTTACGAAAATTTTTTTATTTTTTTTACTAATTAAAATGACTAAATATTTGATATTTAGTCATTTATACACCACCTAATATTCCTCTTTTTCTAAGTAGGTATTTCCTTAAAAAATCAATTGGAATAACAGTCATAGATAATAATATCATAATTTCAAATTCTTTTAATGTAAGTCCAGATGTTCTAAAGAGATTACCACCAAAGTATAAAAGAAACAATTGTACTATTATTATAAAACTTATTATTATAATAAAAACTTTATTTTTTAATATATTGGCAAATAAATTTAATCGATGCGTTCTAGCATTAAAGCTATTAAAAATACCAATAAAAATAAATAATCCAAAGAAGGCTGTCATTAAATATATACTATCTATATTAAATCTATATAATTCTTTTATAATAGGTAACTTTAAAAATAATACACATAATATTGATGAATATGCCCCTGTGAATAATATTTCATTAATCATATATTTATTTATAATTTGTTCATCTTTTTTCTTTGGTTTTTCATCCATATATTCTAAAAGTGGTGGTTCAAATGAGAATGCAAGTCCTGCAAGAGTATCCATAACCATATTTATCCATAACATTTGAATAACAGTTACTGGTGTTTCTACGCCTATAAATGGTCCTATAATAGATAAACTAACCGCACATATATTTACTGTTAATTGAAATATAATAAATTTTCTAATGCTTTTAAATATTGTTCTTCCAAATAGTATTGCTTTAGATATGGATTTAAAATTATCATCAAGTATAACAATATCAGATGCTTCTTTTGCAACTTCTGTTCCACTACCCATAGAAAAACCAACATCGGCTTTTTTTAAGGCTGGAGCATCATTGACACCGTCACCCGTCATACCGACAACTAAGTTCATTTCTCTTGAAATTTTTACAAGTCTACTCTTATCTTGTGGAAGGGAACGCGCAACAACCTTTAAATGTGGTAATATTTGTTTTATTTCAGCATCTGTTCTCTTATTTAATTCATCACTTGTTAAAACAATATCATTTATATTATTTATAATACCACACTCTTTAGCAATAGCAATGGCAGTATCCTTATTATCACCTGTTATCATAACTGTTTGTATACCTGCTTTAGTAACTAATTTTATACCTTCAATCGCATCTTCTCTTACCTCATCTTTAATAAATACGGCTCCAACAAATATTAAATCATCCATATTCTTTTCATATGTTGATGTTGCAAGTACTAGTGCCCTAATTCCCTTTTTAGTCATATCCATTATTTTATTTAAAACAACTGATTTATTTTTAAAATCTCTTTTAATTAAATACTCATCATAATAACTATTACATTTATTTATTAATACCTCAGGTGCACCTTTAATTAATGTCATTTTTTTACCATTATCAATAGTTACTTTAGAATACTTATTTTTACTGTCAAAAGGGGTAGTTTCTATTATTTTAATATTACTATTTTTTTCATCTTTTACAAAATTTAAAATGGCTCTATCAGTAATATTTCCTCCAGTAATTATATCTTTTTCTCTATTATAGATACTAGCATTATTATATACTGTAGATAACTTAACTAAATTATAAAATTTTGGATAGTTTAATAAATCATAATCATTTCTAAATGATTTCATATTACCATCTAATAATTCTACTACTTCTAACTTTCCTTTAGTAAGTGTTCCTGTTTTATCAGTAAATAAAATATTTAAACTTCCTGCTGTTTCTATACCAACTAGTTTTCTAACTAAAATATTATCTTTTAGCATTCTTTTCATATTTGATGATAAAACAAGTGTTATCATCATTGGAAGTCCTTCTGGAACAGCAACAACAATAATAGTTACACTAAGGGTCATGGCATATAAAATATGACCAAACATAACATGAAAATTAGTTACTGTTTCTATAACCTTTGTCATGTTAAATCCATTATCTATAAATATAACTGAAAAAAGATATGATATAGAAACAAGTGCTGCTCCAATATAACCAAATTTGCTTATAATTTCAGCAAGTTTTCTAAGTCTTATTTTAAGTGGACTTTCAGGTTGTTTTTCTTGCAATTCAGCAGCAATCTTTCCATATACGGTTTCATTGCCAACTTTTGTAACTAACATTATAGCCTCTTTAGAATATACTACCGTTCCTCTATAAACAGTGTTATGGTCATCATTTATATTATTATGATTAGGATATTTATATTTTTCTTTTGATTCACCATTTAAAGTTGATTCATCAACACTTATTTCTCCCTCAACTATGATTCCATCAGCCGGTATTCTTTCACCAGCCTCAAGTAAAACAATATCTCCAACAACTACATCATCAACATTTATTTCAACTACTTGACCATTTCTTCTTACACGGCATTTTATTTTTGATGATTCATCTTGTAACTTTTCAAAGGCTTTTTCGCTTCCATATTCAGAAATTGATGATATAAAAGACGCTAAGAAAATAGCTATAACTATTCCAACTGTTTCATACCAATCAAAATCCTTAATTAAAAAGATTGTTTTAATACCAAGAGCAATTAATAGTATTCTTATAATTGGATCACCAAGAGATTCTATAAGTAATGATATAAAACTATTCTTTTTTGTATTTGTTATTGCATTGCTACCATATTTATTTTTATTTGATAATACTTCTTTGTCTGTTAATCCATTTTTAATATCCATATATTTTCCCTCCTAGTTAGTTAAATATATGAATCAAATTAACAATTAAAAAGTATTTTAAAATTACAAAATACAACAAAAAATGAAAGATTAATCTTTTCTTTCATTTTCCTTTTCTTCAAGTATTTTATTTATTCTCTCAATATCTTCATTTGTTATTGGTATTACACTATTGTCTATTGGTTTAGTAGAACTATCTGAAGTATAGGTTGCAACTTCATCTTTCTTTTCTTTAGTATTGTTTAAAAAGACACTATCTAATTTTTCTTTTATTTGCTCTCTACTAAATGGTTTGGCTATGTAATCAATAAATCCTTCACTTACATATTTTTCTTTTGCTCCTGCAACAGCATCAGCTGTTAAAGCAATTACTGGTGTATTAAAGTCTTTATTTTCTTTTAATTTTTTAAGAGCTGTTTCACCACTCATATTTGGCATCATTATATCCATTAATATTAAATCATAAACTTTCCCACTACTTACTTTATCTAAACATATAGTTCCATCTTCTGCTTCATCTATTTCAAAATTAAAGTCTTGTAGTGCTCTTTTAGCAACCTTTATATTAAGTTTATTATCATCTACAATTAATATCTTTTTATTACCATAATTAGATGTATTATTTATATTACTATCATTTTTAATAATTGTTGTGTCTATTTTATTTGAATATAATTTTCTAGCAGTATCCATCAATTCTTCTTCAGTCATTGGTTTTGATATTTTACTTATTTTTTGAGGTAAATTAATTATAAAAATAGAACCTTGTCCAAACTGACTTTGAACATTTATATTTCCACCCATCATATCAACTAGAGCCTTTGTTATAGCAAGTCCTAATCCTGTTCCTTCAGTAGTTGTATTTTTTTCTATATCTAATCTTTCAAATTTTGTAAACAATTTACTTATATTTTCTTTCTTTATTCCTCTTCCTGTATCTCTACATGTAATTATTAAATTAGATATATTTTTATTTAAATCATTAACACATTTAATAGTTAAATTAATTTCACCTGCGTTTGTATATTTTATTGCGTTAGTAAGAAGATTATTTATTACTTCTTTTACTTTTCCTTTATCACCATTTAATTCATATGGTATATCTTCAGCAATATTTAATTTAAAATCTATTGGTTTATCTCCAATACGCGTTGCTGTAACTTTACACATCTTTGTTATTTCATCTTTAAAATTATAAGTCTTTTCTACTAATTCCATCTTATTACTTTCAATTTTATTAATATCCAAAATATTACCTACTATTTCAAGTAATGTTTGAGATGCATTCATAATATCATGTGAATTTTCTATTACTTCAGGAGGGCATTTTTCTTCATAAGATAAATTATCTTCGGATAATCCAACTATTGCATTTAAAGGTGTTCTTATTTCATGACTCATACTACTTAAAAAATCACTTTTAGCACGATTGGCTCTTTCGGCTTGATTTTTAGCAAATTCTAATTTTGCAATCATCTTTAAATCGGGATTTTCTATTGTAAAATACATTAAGCAACAAATTAAACTTTCCATCGCAGTCGTTATTACTAATTCGGGGTGTTTCATTTGAATAACCATAACACCTAGTCCAAATAATAAATATAGCCAAATGGGTAAAACCTTTTTACTTAAACCTACATTTTTTCTTTTTACAATTAGAATCGTAAATATGATTAAACTTAATATACCAGATAAAGAGAAAATTATTTGAACCGCTGGACCATATGTATAATAAATTCTTTGATCAACATCCCTATGTAAATTATATGGAAGTAAAAATACTACAATAGTTATTAATATATCAACTATCAAAGTTATTATATTAGCGATTTTTTTATGTTTAAATGAAATTTCAATTAAATAAAAAATTAGTAGTGATATAAAAATAATAAAATATACTAAATATAGTCGTAGTATAAAGTCACTGATAATGGTAGGTATTACATCATACTTATAAGATACAAAATCGCATAAAAATTGCAAAAATAATCCAACTAAATTTGTAATAAGAATATATTTATATATTTTATTTTCTCCATTATCCAATCTTGTCTTCGAAAAATATAAGAAAGACAAGGCAACAATATACACAAAACTAAAAATTATTAACCATGTAAGATTTGAGATAACCATAAACTCACTTCCTATTAATATCTTACCACATAAATACACTATTTTAACAAATTTTCAACTACTTTAAGCAAAAAAATTATCCCATTAACGAGACAATTTTTTTTGTTTACTTCCATTAATATCCTTATTAATTATTACAAATCCGTCTTTTTCTTGTTTTATTTTTGCAACATCTCTTTTACCAGACTTAGCATATGGGAATGATTCTCTAATTTTAAATCTACATGGAACCATATTTTCATCATTAGTTTTTTCATAAATATATTGTTGAATACCATGTAATTGTTCTTCTAAATATTCTTTGTTTACTTTTATGTTTTTTTGAAGTTCTTCATTAAAGATTATATGTACGGCTAATTCTTTTTTACCATTATCATCAAATTCCAATACATCACATATTTTAATTCCATCTATTTCCATTATGATATTTTCTACATCAAAATTATAAATTTTTTTTCCATTTATTATTGAATAATCGGATGCTCTACCTTGCACAAATAAATTACCTTTTTCATCAATATATCCGATATCTCCAGTACAATTCCATTTTGTACCATTTTTATCAATATGAAAATATTCCTTCGTTGCTTTTTCATTTTTATAATATCCTAACATACTACATGGAGTATTTGCTAAAATTTGACCTCTTTCATAATACGATAATTCATTAAACTCATCATCAAAAATACCAATTGTAATTCCAGGCAATGGTATACCAACAGAGCCTCTTGTACTTTCAGCCATTTGAGTTTGCGTTGTTATTGCTGCTCCACACTCACATTGACCGTAAGCAACTCTTAATGGAGCAGCACTTCCGTGTTTTTTAAATACTGTCTCTATTTTAGTGGCAACTTCATCACTTAATGGTTCTCCACCTTCAAAAGGATAATTAAAAAATGATAAATCTTTATTTTTAACTAATCTTTCATCTAAAAATCCTTCATACATACTTGTGGGGGCAACGCAATAATTTGGTTTTGCTTTAACAATATTTTTTACAAAAATATCTCTTTCAAATCTTGGATCCATAAATACAGATGTACCATAAGATAATGGTAAATGTATTGATGTACTTAATCCAGTTGAATACCAAGGTGGTATAATTTGATAAAATTTTTGTCCTCTTGAAATATCGACACCAGATGATGGATATGATTGAATTGAATTCTGAAAACTATCATTTGACAATAATATACCCTTAGAGGCACCGGTTGTTCCACTTGAATATACCATAGTTAGTGGTAAATCTTTTTCATACGGAATAATTTGACTTTCTTCTCTATTCTTTCCATCTTTGATAAATTGATTCCAATACAATTCATTACTATGACTATCTAGTTTATATGTTTTAGAAACAAATCTTAATATTGATGAATTTAAAGTTGGTAGAATAATTATATTTTTTATTCTTGAATTTTTTATTGCATCTTTTAGTTCTGGATAAAATTCATCCATTATTATTAATATATCACTTTCGCAATCACTAATTCTTGCAATTAGATCCTTTTTTTCAAAATGTGGAGCAATCATATTAGCAACTGCACCTAGTTTTGATAAGGCATAAAATGAGTAAACAGTCTCTGGAATACCTGCTGCACAAATGGTAGCAAAATCTCCTTTTTTTATTCCATACTCTTGAAATGCTTTTGCAGTTGCCTCAATATTTTTAAAAAATGTTGAATAATTTATCTTGTTTCCAAAAAACTCTAATGCTAAATCTTTTGGGAAAGAACAATTGTTATTATAAACCTCTTGAAAAACAGTTCTTTTTGGTATTTCTTTTCCTAACTCTTTTTGATTATAATTAACAGTCCATGGTTTATCTATTGTTGGATAGCCACTTAATTTTAATGTCTCAAGCTTTAATAAATCCTGTTTTGCTTTTAATAGTTCTTCTTTAGTCATATAAAATCCCCCTAATATCACTCTATAATGCCAATACTTCCCTTTTTTTGGGCATATCTTACCACAAAAAGTTGCATTTGTCAAACCAAACTTTTTTTATTTCAATAAGTAACTAACGCCTATTGAATTTTTACCATATCTATTACCTCATATTCTCCATCATAGTTCCAAATATTTAATTTACCTTTAGTAGGAATAGGATATATAGGTTTTATATCATCAATAATCCATGCATATCTTCCAACTTTATATTCGCCACAATTATATTCAATTTGATTTTTCTTTATATTTTTTATAAATTTATCATCCATATAAACACAATCAACTAAATTACATTTGCAAATAATATTTCCATAATTCATATCCATATCTTTTATTAAATTTATTACGAAATCATTTGTAAGAAACTCTTTTGCAAGCGTTTTACCACTAGCATGTATAAACAACTCTCCACGATAATTTGTTTTCCAACTTCTTGTTTCAATCTTTTTTATTCCATTTGCTATTAAAGTTGCAAACGGTTCCTTAACACTTAATACTTTCATTTATTATCCTCCATAAATATTTTAACATATTTTTAAAGTGCTTATTTAAAAAATTTACTTTTTTAAAAATTTTAAAAAATCACTTTTTGTGATTCTTATATTCTAAAGTACGGTAATAAACATGTTGAATTATCTCCATAATATTTATTTACTGGACTATATACAACTACATAATTACTTAATATTTCACGAGTACCATTACATTGAAACGAACAATTAGTTTTTAATATAAAGAACTTATTAACTTTTTTGTGTAACGTGAAACGTGAGCGTAGTTGTAGTAGATGGATTAACACTATCTAAATTAACTGTTAATGTGTGTGATGCAGCTCATAATTATATTATGATGATGTTGCTGTAACTCCATTTATTGTAACACTGTCATTAATAAACTATACAAGTGAATCATCAATGACATCTGTAATTTTTGGATTTTCATATGCTGTATCTATTTTATTATCAATGACAATAGTATAGGTTATCACCACTAGTCCAATTTTTCTTATCTGCATTGTTAACATTAAACCTACTACCATACTTACAATAGACACATTTGATGTAAGAGATGTAGGAATATTATTATAATTACCAACAGATATTACTATATTAATACGTTCATATTCACCTTCCTCTAACTAAATATACTTGATTTTTTAAAACAAAAAAAGTAACCTTTCGATTACTTTATTTTAATTTTAGTGTTTCAACTGTTCCTCTATCTTGGTCATAAAGTTTGATTTCACTATCATCAGCACAAACATTAGTTTCTATATCACGAGTTTCATATATAGGTGCCTCTTTTTCAGCAGTTATCGGAATTAATTGATTTTCTACTTTTATTATTACCATATTGCCATTTTCGTCATAATCATATACAGGTACTTCTTGCTCAATATAATTTGTATAAGTAATTGATTCAGTTCCTGTCATGTATTTATGTTCACGATGAAATGTTTGTTCATCATTATAAACAGGTATAATCCATGGCTTTTCCTCTTTAATTTTATTTATTTGATGTTCAACACCAAACATTTCTGTCATAAGGCAAACTGTTTCAGAATGATCAGTATTCTTTTCATTAATTAAAACTGTACCAGCAACAATTCCACCAGTAAGTAAAACTGCACCACCATATAATTTTAAATCTTTAACAAGTTTTTTGTTAGCTTTCTTTTCATTTAATTGTTCCATTTTATTTTCCCCCTCTTTTTATGCCACATACTCTATCATAAAGTTGTCACTTTGTCAATATTTCTTAACATATTGCTTATTAGTTGCATAAGCATCATAATTTTATATTTTAAAATTGCTAACTATATTCCCATAAATATCATATATAGTAAATTCTTTATTCTCATATATCATATATGTTGGATCATTTCCATCTCTAGGTAATGATATAGATCCAACATTAATATAAATCATATTATCTTTCTTTTCAATATAAGGAATATGCTCATGACCATATACTAATATTCCTTTATTAAAACCTTTGTTTTTATTTTTATTATAAATATGGCCATGATTTAGATATATGTTTAAATCATCTATATATATTAAAGATAATCCATCAATTATTAAAAATTCTGATGACATCACATCAACTATTGAATCACAATTACCCCTCATACATATTAATATATTTTTATGTTTATTTAAAAATTCTTTTACTTTTTGGGCTTTATTTTCATTTTCTTCTGTATATGGTAAATCATTATAATATAAATCACCAAGCACAACTAATTTATCTATTTTTTTATCAATTATAATTCTTTCTATATATTCTAGATTATCCGGTATTCCATGAATATCAGATATAAATAACATTTTCATAATATATTCCTTTCCAAATTAAAACCAGCTTAGCTGGTTACATATTAGTGCCTACACTTCTATGATTTAAAATTTTATCTATTTGAGCTTGCAACTCAATAATTATTCCAAGTAAAATATGACTTTCTAAACTACCAACAGAATTTTCTAATTTAGCCTTTTCAAGATTTAATGCTTTCGATATTTTCATATAACTAGGATGACTTCTACTTAAACCATATTTAGTCATTAATAATTCTTCTATGTTTGCAAATACAACATCCATATCGACTAAATCATTATCATTTGAAAATTTATTCACCATATTCATCATTTTTGGATTCCTTGATACATTAAACATTTTATTAGTTTGAATATTAACAAGTGTTTCTCCTGATAAATTTGGTATTAAGGTTTTATTTAATTTATCATAAAAACTTATATATGTACTCTCTAATTCTCTAGAAAATATTTCTATTATTTCTTTAATAAAAACTTGTCTATCACTTATATTTCTAGTTAGTCTACCAAGCATTTGTGATAACTCTGATGCTTCCGTACTAAATAATCCATTTAATTTACTTTTATTTATAGTTTGATTTTTACTATTAATATCTAATAGTAATTTCTCAATCAAATTTACTTGGTTATCGATATTTAGATTAGTCTTTGTGTTTGTCTTACCGAGTTTTATAATTAAATCTCCAATACTTTTACATATAGATATATTATTTGATCTTATCTTTACTATTTCTGTTTCTAATAGTGATTTATTTGTATTAATTATATTATCTAATTGATAAATAAATTGTTGATTTTCAAAATTAAATTCTGTTAATAATACTTTCTTTATTGTAACAAATATATCATCATAAACAACTTTACTATTTAATTTATTTATATCGTTTAAATATTTTTCTGTTTTAGCATTACACTCTAACTCATTAAAGCCTTTACTCACACCTCTATCAAAAAAATTTTTCATATTTTCATTTATATTTTGTATTTCACTTTTATAAATATTTAATCTAGCTTTTCCTTGATAAAATATATATGTATTTATTAAATCCATAAGGGTATACTTACTATATTTAATACCTAAGTTATTTAAAATGTTTGCTAGTTCAGCATAAAATTTATTGGTATATAATTTTAATACTTCGTCTTCATTTATCAAATTTTTATTAATATCACTAAATAAATTAACTATATCATCTTTTATTTTATTAATTTCCATTTCTTAAAACACCTGCTTCTTTTAGAGTATTATATATACATGAATAACTTCTACTACCATAAAATTTACAAAATCTTCTTACACTAACATGGCTCTTTTTGTATAAATTTATAATCTTATTTCTTTCTTCTTCGGTAAGTGTATTAGCAGGTTTTCTATTTTTATTACCATGTTCAAGTTTTATAGTTCCATCGATAATTTCCTTTTTTAATCTTAAAATATATTTAGGATGAAACCCTGTAATATTTGCAATTTCAATGTATGATAAAAAAGTATTACCATTTATTTTATCTTTAATATATTTAATGGCCAAATCTCTATTTTTATTATCCATATATACCCACCTTTTTTATCATACCACAAAAGTATTATTCTTAATAGATAATTAATCTAATTTTATCAATTTTTCAGCAATAATAGAATACAAATATATATTAACTTTTTTACACTTAATATTTTTTATATATTCTTTATATCCATTTAATTGTTTTAAATAAGCATCATCTGTAGTATGCATTAATTTATAATCAATAATATCTATTGTATCATTTCTTTCAAGCATAAGATCAATAATACCATGGTACAAAATGTTATCTTTTTCATACATAAATTCTGATTCTTTATATATAATAGCATCATCCAAATTTTTAAGTATATCATTATTTAAGAATTTTATTACTTTATTTTTCATAAAAACATCTTTAATAACATCTAAAGATGGATTTTTAAAATCAATCATTTCTAATATTTCATGAAATTTAATACCATATTCCATATTCTGTTTATCTTTATAACTAATTAAACTATGAATATTTTTCGAAAACTTTTCATTTTGTGTACTATTTTCAAAGGTATTTAAAATTTGTTTTTCAAGTATAACACCACTATTTGATAATTTACTTTGATAATTATCTATTTTAACATTATTATAAAGTTTAGATATATTTAAACTATCTATATCTATTTTAGTTTTAAAATTATCTATTTTATCATCTATGAAAGTAAGAAAATTAGCAAATGACTTACATTTTTTTATGCTATTTATTTGTTTATCAGTATTTGGAATTACAATAATTATTTTTTCTTTGGCTCTTGTTAAAGCGACATATAATAATCTTATTTTTTCGGATATTTCATCTACTAAATAATCATTTTTTAATAAATCCATATATATAGTTTGTCCTATACCATTTTCATAGTATGGAGCAATTAGTCCATAATTATTTGTTAAAATAAATTTTTCTTTTATATCATGCATATTAAAACTTTTATTCATACCCACAAAATAACAAATAGGAAATTCTAATCCCTTTGATTTATGAATTGTCATTATTTTAACACCACTACCTGATTCTGATGATGCAACTTTAATATCATATTTTTTTTCTGTTATATCACTTAAATATTTATTAAAATCATAGATTGTATATCCTATATTTTCTAAAGATTCCGCTGTATTAAATAAATATTCAAGTCTAATTAAACAATTATTAATATCTCCTATTTTAATATAATTTTCTTCTAAATTAAATTCATTAATAATTACATTTAAAAAATCACTGATACTTTGATTATCTATATTAACAATAATATTTTTAATTTTATTAATTATTAAATCATCTCTATATTTATCTTCTTTAATTAGTTTAAATATTTGTTCATCAGAATATTCAAAAATAAAACTTCTAGCAAGACTTACAAATAAATATTTATATTCTGTATCATATTCATTATTTTTTTGTTTAATAGCAAGTCTAATAATATTTCTTATAACAAGTAAATCATAATTTTCGGTAATTATATCATCTCTACATATAATTAAAGGTATTTTATTATATTCTAATATTTTTTTAGCAATGACAAAAGAAGTTGATTTATCCATTAAAATAACAAAATCGTTATAAGTTATATCTCTATATGTTTTTAAATCCTTATCAAATACTTGAAAATGATGATCTATTTTTTCTTTTATATCATGTGCTACAAAGAAAAACTCTATTTCCTCTTCAGTAAAAGGACTACTTTTTTTATCTAAATCATAAGTATATATATCCATATGATAATTTTGATTTGGTTTATTTATTTCATAAGTATTATTACCAAATACCATTTGATGACCATTTGTATAATCAGCACCACCAATACTATCTGTCATAATTTTATCAAATATTAAATTAATGTTTTTTAAAACCTCATCTCTTGATCTAAAGTTTTTATTTAAATCAATTTTTTCGCCACCATCTAGAAGAGAATATTTATCATATTTAGATTTGAAAATATTTGGATTAGCATTTCTAAAACGATATATTGACTGCTTTATATCACCAACCATATATACATTATTATTGCTTATTAATGAAATAAAATACTCTTGCAAATCATTGGTGTCTTGATATTCATCTATCATAATTTCTTTTAAGGAATTTTTAATTTCTAATTTGACACTTGGATTACACTCAATAATATTTATTGACATTTTTATAATATCATTAAATTCAAAAAAGTTATTTTTTTGTTTAAATGTATTTAATGCATTATCTATTTCTTTAACTATATTAAATACAATGGTAATATAATCGCAAGTTAATAATATTTTATTATAGATTTCTTCTTCATTACTAAAATGACACATACTTTTAATTTCTTTGATAATATCATTTATTTTTTCTTTAGCCTTTTTTATTTCTTCTTCACTGCCTCTTGGAAGTGAAGGTAATTTTATATCCATATTTTGAACAAATTCATCATATGTTTTACTATTTAGTAGAGGATTTAATACATCATATATTTTTTCAATATAAGTACCATCACATAACAGACTAAGTTTATTAGTAGCATCCTTTAATTCCTCTATTTTTTCTTCTATTAATAATACATATTTTTTAATATCCAAATCGATTTTATCTTTAGACATATATTTTTCTTTATATGTTTCAATGTAACTATTTTGATTAATTTGAAGACCTAGTTTGTCATCTATAGATAATATATAATTTTTGATTTCTGTATCATCTTTAACACAAAAATCTTTTATTAATTTTAAAAATTGTTTATTTTCTTCTTTATATAAATTATCAAATACATTATCTATTATTTTTTCTTTTTCTAATTTTATTAAAGAAGAATCTGCTACAGAAATATTAGGAGAAATATTTTTTAAATAATGATACTTTTTTAATATAGATAAAGCAAAACTATCAAATGTTGTAATATATGATGCATCAATTAACTCTAATTGTCTTTTTAAAGAAGAATCTTTTCTTATTTCTTTTCTTATTCTATCTTTCATTTCTTGGGCGGCAGCTTTAGTAAAAGTTAGTATTAATAATTCATTTATATTTACGCCTTCCCTTAATTTACGTAATACTCTTTCAGTTAGAACGGCTGTTTTACCTGATCCAGCTCCTGCTGATACAATAATATTTTTTCCTTCATTTTGAATGGCTTTTGTTTGGTCTTCTGTCCAATTTGGCATTTACTCACCTTCTTTAATTATTTCTTTATCGCTTTCCGTCATATAACATAAATCTTTATATTTACAAAACTTACATCCTATATTTTCAAATTTTAATTCTTTAGGATCAATTTTAAAGTTTCCATTTAATATATTATTAACCGCCTCATCTATTTTTGTTTTAGCAATTTCTAATATATCGCTCATTTCTGTTTCACTAAAAACTTTGGCATAACTTGAAAAACCTTTAGATGTTAATTTCATACTTTTTATAAGTTCACTATTTTCGTAAGTTGAATCAAAAATAGATAATATTTCTTCATCATTTGTACTTAAACCAATTAATTTTAAATTATCATATTTTTCTTTTTCATAGTCTTCTATTGTATTGGCCTTTTGTTTTCCATTTAATATTTTTTGATAGTATATACCACTAATAATTGGATCATCAAATAAATTACTATTTTTAATTAGATAAGCATAAATAGGTAATTGAAGCGTTAATCCATCTTTAATATGATCTAAATTAGTATTAGGATTTCCTGTCTTATAATCTATTATAGAAACATAATCTTTACCATCTCTTGACAAAATCATCATCTTATCTATAATTCCCATAAATGTTACCTTTATCTTATTATCTAATTCAATATATATTTTCTTTTCATATAATTCTTTATCAAATCCTGTAAGTAATTTTTGTCGTTTAATAGTATTAATTATATATATTATCTCTTCTTTGACATTATTAAGAAAGAACCTCTCTTTAGCACTTAGTTCATATCCAATATTATTTATATAATTATTAAATTCATTTTCAAAACTAAAATTTTGATTAAAACCTTTAGATAAAATATCATGTATTAATGACCCCAATGTTGCTGAAAATTTTTCTTCATATGTATCTAATTTTAAAATATTACTAATATAATAACTAAAAGCACAATGATAGTATTTATCAATTCCTGTATATGATAATAATAATTTATAATTTAAATATTCCATTAGATCATCTATATTTATAGTTTTATATTTATTATTAAAGGTACGATAACTTATATTGGTATTAAAGTATAATTTTTCTAAGTATTTATTTTTAATTCCATATTTTGTAAAAGTATCTAAATATTTACATACTGAAATATTTAATTGTTTCATAGATCTAATAGTATTAAAATTTAATTCTTTTTTTACTACTTCATAACCCAAATCATCATTTAAATTGGAAATAAAATAGTCATTAAAGCTACTCTTCTTTTTATATGTTATAGTTAAATTTTTAATACTTTTAATTATCTTTAAAATTTGTTCTTTTTCTCTCTTATTTTTCATATTGGAATCTTCTAATCCAAGATCTATTAATAATTTATCAGTTAAATACTTATCGTCTTTATAAATAGTTGGTATATTTTCTTGGTTAAAGCCCATTAAAAAGATATAATTTTCATCATCATTTTCTAATTCTTTAATATCTACTATTTCTATTTTATTTTTGTAAGTTTTATTATCTATATAAGTATTTTTAAATTCATAAATTAGACATTCTTTTATGTCAACAAAATTTTTAACCCAAGTATATTTATTGCATATATCTATTATTTTATTTAATATCTCACTATTTAATTCATTATTAAAATTAAATTTATTTTTAATATCATTTATTGTATCTAAAATATTATCACTTATGTTATTTATAAAGTAAGAACCAATTACTGTACTATAAATACTAGTTTTATAAATATCTAAATCTAAGTTATAATTATTAAAAATTTGGTTTATATTAAATTTATATTCACTAGAAATAACTGATATTTTAATGTTATTAATGCTTATACCCTTACTTAATAATTCATTTATAGAATAAGCCACAAACTCTATTTCATCATTCATATTTTCAAACTCAATAATTTCTTTATTATTAAATACGTTATATTCTTTACTAAGGTAGTGCAAATTATTGGAAACTAGTTTTTCTAAAAATTTTTTATCATAATTATCAAGATATACATATATATCATAATTATTTAGTTCATTAGTAAATATATTATCTATAATTAACAAATGATTCTCCATAAGCTTGTTTTTCATATTTGATAAAAAGATTAATTTCTCATCATTATATTGTTTGTTTTCAATATAATATAATTCATTAATAAAACTTTTAGCATTTTCAAAACTTAAATGATATTCATTCATAATATAATAAATAGTCTTTGTATCATAATCAAAAGTAACTTTTTTAATAAATTCATTTAAATTCATTATTTTAAAATCAAGTAATTTCTTTTCATTATATAATTCATTTAATACTTTTCTTTTATCACTATTTGAACATATTAAAATTGATTTATTATTTAATTCTTCTATAAAATTCATAACTTAAACCTCACTATTTATATTTTACCATTTTATAATTAGATTTACTATATTATCTACTCATATTCACAATATAGCATACATTTGTATGTGTGTCAATTAATATAAAATTAAAACAGATAAAAAGAGTAAAATTTTTTCGCAATAAATAGGCAGATATGCGTCTATTTT
>OKXB01001463.1_pt1 | contig 22744 bp, 17 predicted proteins | sample 1601731 | NCBI WGS metagenome assembly OKXB01 (sample SAMN04414077, study PRJEB24778) | human gut metagenome | material: faecal | host: Homo sapiens
GTTATCACTTATAACTTCACGATGATCAGTGATATTATTAAGCGAATCTACCCATAGTTCTTCTTGTAAATCAATAAATTTAATATTATTTGATATTTTAGTGTCGAGTGGAATATTGTTAGACACGATGCATTGTAACCCGTTGTATTGAGCCTCGATCACAGCCATACCAAGCCCCTCAAATAAAGACGGCATACAGAAAACATCAAACGCATTATAGTAATCGTTAGGATTATCCACTTGTCCTGTTAAAATAACTTTATTTTCTAAATGATAAAACTTTATCTTATTTACAATCTCATCTTTTAATTTACCGTTGCCAACCAACATTAATTTTGCAAATGGATTAAACATAAGATATGCCTTAAAAACATCAATCAAAAACAATTGATTCTTTTGATAATCAAACCTCCCGACATTACCAATCAAAAAAGAGACACCGATATTATATTGTTCACGAATTCTATTTCTTATTATCGGATTAAATTCAAATTTTTCGACGTCAATAGCATTGTGCATAATATTTACAGGTTTGACATCTCCATGTAGCCACTTAAATGCCTCTACTGAGCAACCACACATATATGTCGCATATTTTTTTATTTTTCTTTTATTAAATTCATTATATGCTATGCGCAGTTTATTTTTTATTCCTTTATTTTGTATTGTGTAATTGGTGTTGTGACTATGTGATATTCTTACTTTTACACCATATCGTTTTGCATATTTTAATATATGCGCATTTAACGTATCTGCTTGCGAATGCACAATATCGTAATTATGTGTTCGGAAAAAACGCTTAAGTTCAATGGCATTTTTATATATGTTTACCGAACGTGGTGTAATATGAAAAATTTTGCCACCGTTTTTTAATATCTCATCATCAAAGTTTCCAATTTGTTCTCCGTGTACAAGAAAATCAATGTGTACCTCATTGGGATCAATGTGCCTATAAAAATTCATCATAGACATTGACACTCCGCCCCTATCCATTATGCCGCCGTTTACATAAAGAACTTTTAACATTTATAATACCCCAAATAAGAATTAAGCATATCACCTTTACTATAAGGCTCAAAAATTACTTTGATATAATTTATAATTTTTTCATATTCGCCGACGGGGATAACGTTTTCTTCGGGAACACTTTCGACACTGCCGCCGGTCGCATAAGTTATTACGGGCGTTCCGCATGCTTGTGCCTCGAGATTTACGGTAGGATAATTATCTTCATAAGTCGGATTAAACAACACATCGGCTGTCGTATACAACCCGGCAAGTTCTGCTGTATTATTCGTTCGATTTATACCGATAATATTTTTCGGCATTTTTTTTACTTGTTTATCTGTAAGTCCGACAAGAACGATCCTATATTCATCGTTATCTTTCAGACTCTCAGACAATTTCAAAAAATCGTCAAGACCTTTGCGCTTGTCCCATACACCGGCAACGCCGAGAATGATTTTTTTATCTTGTAAACCGAATTTCTCTCTGAAATCGCATTCTGTCGGCTTAAACACGCTTAAATCGATTCCGTTATGTATTACTTTAATCGGGTATTCTTTCAAAAACGACCCTTTTACCAATCGTGCCAACCATTCGGACGGGGTAACAAGCGTCAGATTATCTACACCGCAAAATATTTGTTTTTTCTTGTTAAAATTACGTTTCGCATGAGTAAAATACGCTTTAGGATAATCTTTCTTTCTTACACATTTGTCGCATTCTGTCTGCCACTTATTGCAGTGCGGGCAATCGAAATATGCACAATGTCCCGTAAACGCCCAACAGTCGTGCAATGTCCAGATTATTTTTTTTCCGCAATTTTTCAAATAATCAAACAAGATTTCAATATTAAGGTAATATCCGTGCAGATTATGCAAGTGTATTACGTCGGGATCATATGTTCTGACCCACGATATAAATTTTAAGGTTTCGGCTTTTGCGTTAAATCCTTCGTTATCGAAAAGCCTTGCTTTTAAGGCGTTAAATTTTACACTTTTATCAGAACCTATCCGAACAGCGTAATTGCTATATCGTTCAGGTACAACCCCTCTTCCATACGCTATTTTACAATCATGCCCTTGCGCGCTCAACATATCGGCAATATCGGTACAAATACGACCGGTACTTCCTACGCCGCAAACGGTGTTTATAAACAGAACTTTCATTTTACACCTTTATAACGATTGCAACAAAGCTGAAAAGAATTTGTCTTTATTAAAATTTTCTGCGTTATACTTCATCCCGTTTTCGGCGAGAATTAACCGCTCTTCGGCACTTAAAGTAACAAATTTCATAATGTTTTCGGCAAGTTTTTCCGCATTTTCAGCCTCGCCCGCATAACCGCACTTCGCGTCTTCGATTATCCTTGCCGATTCGCCGTTTATTGCGCCTATTATAGGCTTACCTGCCGCCATATAGCCTTGCGCCTTTGCAGGCAACGTTAAAGAAATCACTCCGTTGTCACCTGTCAGTAACGCTGCGTCCGCTTTGCGGTAAATTTCGGGCATTTTATCTAACGGAAGTTTACCGTAAAATATTACGTTTTTAAGCCCGTAATTTTCGGTCATCTTTTTACAATCTTCAAGACGGACACCGTCACCTACGATATGAAATCTTATTTTATCGTTGGCTTTAACAATGTTTGCGGCGTCGATTACGGTTTCGACGCTTTGTGCCACGCCGATATTGCCTGCAAACATAAAATCGATATATTCATCCGGTACTTTTTTGCATATTTCGGCATCGTAAACACTTTCGGCATACTGTGGCAAATACTCTATCGTATTTTTATCAAAGCCGAATTCGTCGGAAAAATAATCCTTAAAAGATCCGCTCGTGACAAGTAATTTATCTGCCGCGCCGTAAATTTTGGATGAAACTTTTTTATAATATTTATAGATAAATGAATTTTCTTTAATTCCGCCCGCAGTGAGACTTTTAGGCCATAAATCGAGGCAATATAAAACGATTTTCGTACCGAATTTCTTTTTATATTTGATTGCAGCCTCACACATCATAATCGGCGAAAGTTCATAAACGAAAACCACGTCAAAATCTTTTTCGAGTTTTTTGACGTAGCGTTTTGAGTTTATTGCGTAAGAATAATAATTGCGAATTCTACGAACTATGCCTTTACCGCGCGGAACTGTTTTTACTCTATGTATTCTGACTCCGTTTATGGTCTCGTCTATGATTTTCCCGCTCTTTACCCATTCATCATATTCGTAACTAGGCGTACCGGCAAGCACAAACACGTCATTGCCCCGTCTGACAAGTTCTTCGGCAATATCGGTTATTCTGAACCGATCGGGGTAATAATGTTGACAAACTATCAGTATTTTCATTTGTAACCCTACCGTTTCAATTTGCCTTGTCTAACGGGTCGACCGTTGCGGCGGTAGCGACTTCGGCGTCGGCAATATGTTCCGACTGTATGACCTCACATTCGGTTTGACTTTCAGAACTGTTGCAAGTCTTCAATTTTTCGCTATCGTTACCTTTTCTTGTTAAAATAACCTTTACCGTTGAAAAAAGCAACTTAAAATCTCCCCACAAAGATGCGTTTTTAACATATTCGGCATCGAGTATAGCCTTATTTTTATAGTATACGTCATCTCTGCCGTGTACCTGAGCATAACCCGATATTCCCGGGCGCATTTTTAATACACCAAGCCGTTCACGCATTTCATTGCAATGCTGCTCTGTAACAACCAGCGGGCGATAGCCTATAATCGACATAGTTCCTATTAACGAGCAATAAAATTGCGGCAATTCGTCGATAGACAATCTTCTTAAAAAGCGACCGACGCGTGTAATATATTGTTCCGGAGATTTAAGACAGGACGTGGCGGTTTCATGTGGAGCGACGGTTTTCATAGATCGAAATTTAATGCAGGTAAAAGTTTTACCGTTCATTCCGATACGTTTTTGCTTGAAGAAAACAGGTCCTTTAGAATCACATTTTATAGCGATCGCCACTATTAAAAACAGCGGAGAAAGTAATATAAGCGTAAGTAACGACGCTACTATATCAAAAAAACGTTTGAAAAACTTATAGACGGGTCTACGTTTGTGGTTTTGCTGAAAATTTTCAATAAACCTCTCGTAAAACTCGTCTGAATATTCACGGGTAACATCTATACCCGATATATTATCGGCAACAACCACATCCGATTCATCTATTGCCTGTTTTTCCGTATCGGAATACGCTTTTCCCTTATTTCCGTTAGTTATATACATAGAACTGTTTTCGTTCATTTTCTCCCGCCGTGTTCCGTTTGCCATAATGATTTAATATAATATAATGTCTTTTATAGTTTACACTATAATAACAATAATGTCAAACGTTTGACGATACTTGCGTCATATACCCGTTTTTACGCCGCATATCTCTGCTTTTTAACGTTTTTACCGATTTAACGTTTTTTTATTCGATTTGCGTCAAACAAAAATTGCTATGCCGACCAACAAAAAATCCCCCGACAAATAAGTACGCAAAATTCTCCGTACTCAAGTCCGAGGGATGTATATCGACTTTTACCGCTACGCATATCAGCGTGTCAGGAATTCGACGCCCTTTAATATAATTTCGTTGATTATTTCGTTTTTAAGCGAATAATATATTATCTTTCCGTCGCGCTCGCAGTCAACGACGCCGAGATTTCTTAAAAGCCGCAACTGGTGGCTTACGGTAGTCTGATTGATTTTCAGAATATCCGACAAATCGGTAACGCATGTACGCGACATTGCCAAAGCGCACACTATTCTTAACCGCGTTTTATCTGAAAATACCGAAAAAAGATCGGTTAAATCACCTAAAAGTTCGCCTTCGGGTACATAATCGACTATTAAATTTCTCATTCGTTCGTCAAGTTTGAATGCAACTGATTCCATAATTTCACCTCTCGTAAAAATTATATCATCACAACGAATCAAGTGTCAACGTATACATACGAACAGGTTTTGTCGCATACAGTATATTAAAAGAGAATTTTGTTGAAAAACGGAGGTTTTTATGTACAACGCAAATCTCGTCTTTTTCGGGTTACTTTTTCTTCTCTATTCGCAAGGGACTATTTCTTTAACTCAATTATTTCTACTTCTTGCTTTAATGTCGACCGAGTGTTGCGGGTGTCAGGACACGACGACAAGCCGCACAACAACTACGACCACCACGGCTACAAGATAAACGAACCCGATGCGAGCCGAATAAAAATTCGGCTCGCATCGGGTTTTATAAATTATTTTAGGCTTTTAATCGCCCCGGCCCTGTCGGCTTTACCAAAGACCGAACTGCCTGCAACCAGTACGTCACACCCGGACGCCGCGGCAAGTTTCGCGGTTTCGGAATTTATTCCGCCGTCGATTTCAAGAAGGCAGGACGGGTTGCTTTCGTCAAGGATACCTCTTATTTCTTTACATTTCTCCAAAACGTCGGCGATAAACTTTTGACCGCCGAACCCGGGGAAAACACTCATAACAAGAACCATATCGCATAATGCCAACTCGCTTTCAACACAACTTACAGGCGTATCGGGATTGATAACCAATCCGCACTTGACGCCGAATGACTTTATGAGTTTAAGCGTTTCGGCAAGAGATTCTTTGCAAGCCTCATAATGTACCGTAATATAATCTGCTCCGGCTTTAGCAAATTCGATTACATATTTCTCAGGGTGAACTATCATCAAGTGGCAATCAAGCGACAATTTCGTTATTTTACGCACATCGGCGACCATTTTTATACCGAAAGTAATATTCGGCACGAATACACCGTCCATCACGTCCATGTGAATCATATCCGCTCCGGCAAGTTCCACGCTTTTTATCTCTTCACCCATTCGGGCAAAATCCGCCGACAAAACAGACGGCGCAACTTTAATACTTCTTTCCATTTTTGACTTCCTTATAAATTTCAACGTATCTTCTATACCTGCGCATATCGATACATCCGCAACTCACTGCATTTTTAACTTCGCAATCAGGTTCGTTTACATGCGAACAATCTGTAAAGCGACATTTATCGGCAAACTTACCGAACTCCGCATATCCTTTAGGAATATCTGCGCAATCAACAGTCAAATCGAAAGCGGAAAACCCAGGCGTATCGATAACTTCAATGTCTCCGCATCTGACTATTTCGGATGCGGTGGTCGTCTGCTTACCGCGCCCTGTTTTGATGCTTAATTCGCCAGTTTTAGAATTTCTGCCCGATATTGCGTTTATAAGCGACGTTTTACCGACTGCGGACTGCCCGGTAAAAACAACCGTCTTATGCCGGAGATATTCCGAAAACTCATTCATTCCGTAACCGGTTTTAACCGACAATCCGAAAATCTCCGTCGCCGCACCGTACTGATCCGATACAGCCGAATACGTTTCATCGGTTAAATCGATTTTATTCACAGCGATAACGGAATTTATACCCGATAAACGACAACTAGCAAGTAATTTATCTATCAGGTAAAAATCAGGCGCGGGAACATTTGCAGCAATTATAGCCACCGTGTCGATATTGGCTACCGGCGGTCTGATTATACGGTTTTTTCTCGGTTCGACGGCAACTATAACCCCGTTATCTACCCGAACAAAATCACCGACCGCTATCCCGTCGGTCTTTATTTTCAGACTTCCGCGGGCTGTACACTCAACTTCCGATCCGTCATCATCCATGACGACATATCTGCCCTTTTTTATCCGAATTATCCGTTTCAAAAATTTCCCTCCTTATTATCGGCAAGAAACTTAGCCCGTAATTGTCCGCAGGCACCGTCGATGTCCGCTCCGATTTGTCTGCGGACCGTCGCGGATAAACCGCCGCGCTCAAGTATTTTCAGAAACGAATACGCATTTTTATCCGTCGTTGCAAGAAGATTACGCTCTTTTACTTCGTTCAGCCTTATAAGATTTACATGACAAGGTCTGCCGCGCAAAAGTCTGATTAACTCGTCGGCACATTCTTTCGTATCGTTTTTTCCCCTTACGAGAGAATATTCAAATATGTACCGCCTTCCCGTTTTTTCAAAATAATACGAACATGCGTCAAGTATATTTTTTACCGAATAAGCGTTAGCCACAGGCATAAGTTCGGCTCGCGTTTTATCGAAAGGATCATGCAATGAAACGGTAAGATTAACAGAAACTCCGGCATCTGCAAGTTCTCGCATTTTCGGTACTATTCCGCAAGTGGACAAACTGATATTTCTCTGACTTATGTTCAATCCGTCGGCAGAAGATATATTGCGTAAAAAATCAAGAACGTTATCGTAATTGTCAAGCGGTTCTCCGCTGCCCATAAGTACGACGTTCGTTACCGCTCTTTCATTAAGATTACCGCCCATAAGGCGATTAACCGTATATATCTGAGCAGCAATCTCACCCGCCGTAAGATTTCTTATAAGTCCGCTAAGCGTCGATGCGCAAAATTTACACCCCATTCTGCAACCGACCTGAGTCGAAACACACTGCGTGTTTCCGTACTTATATTTCATAAGCACGCCTTCTATGACGTTTCCGTCATGCAAACGGAATAAAAACTTTCGTGTGCCGTCAAGTTTCGACGTTTTTTCCTCTATTATTTCAACGGGAGAATCGCAGTATGTTTCAAGTAATTTTTCACGAAAAACTTTGCTAATGTCCGTTAGTTCCGATATTTTTTTACCGCTTGCCAATCCTCTGTATATCTGCACGGCATGAAAGGGTTTTTCTCCGTATGATTCAAGTAATGCTTTTAATTCCGCAACAGACAAATCCTGCAATATTTTCATTACTTCACCCTCTTTAATTTACACACGAAAAATCCCGCCCCGAAAGAAATGTCCGGGAAAAAATTCAATCCGCAATCTATTCTTTCGCCTTTAAGTGCACTGGTTATTTTTACTTCCTCGAAATTATCGTGTTCTTTCAGAAATCTCATGATTATCTTTTGATTCTCGTCTTTAAGAACAGAACATGTTGAGTAAATTAGTTCTCCGCCGATTTTAACATACTCGGAACAAGCGGATAATATTGCATATTGTGTTGCATTAAGCTCGTCAATATCCGCGGCAACGCGCCTTAATTTTATATCCGGATTATCTTTCAGTACCCCGGTACCCGAACACGGAACATCTGCCAGAACTTTATCGAAATTGTCTCTGTAATTTTCGTTATACTTCGATGAATCGTTTTGTACGGCGACAATATTCTTTTTCCCCATACGCGAGGCATAACTTTCGATCAAAGCCACTCTGTGCGCATGCAATTCTGCAGAAACTATAGTTTTGAATTTCGATGCCAGAAACACGGACTTCCCGCCGGGCGCGGCGCAAGCATCGAATAAACATTCCCCCGCACCGACGATATTCCCTATTGCTATACTGCCAATCGACTGAAACGTATATATACCTTTGTCAAAATCCGCATCACGCTTGAATCCTTTAACGAAATAAGCATTCTCGAACGGGGTTTTTTCAAAATTCCATCTACGCTCGGTCAAATATTTTTCCCCGTCGTTACCGTCGTTAAAACGAACCAGCGTTCGTTCTTCGTCGGCTGACATTATTCCTACGGCTCTGCTTTCGCCATAGTCATTAACCAACGTTCTGACAAGCCATTCGGGATATGAAAACTCAACCGAAAGACGACTGAAGTATTCGTTCGGTAATCTTATCGCTGTTTTCGTGAATTTTCTTAATACCGCATTAACAAAGCCTGCATTTCCGCTTTTACCGAGTTTTTTAGTTAATTCGACCAGATTGTCAACGACGGCATACGGTGCGGCGTTAAGATATCGGATCGCGTATAACCCCTCTTTCAGAATTATCCTTATCGCCTGTTTGGGGTTTTTATCGCATAATGACGAAATATAATATCCCAGTTCGATATCTTTATCCAACACACCGTAAACGATTTTTACCGTATGCGACCGATTCAACTCTTCAATCGCGGTGTCTGCAATCGCCTGTTTTACAAACGCTCCGTCGGAATACACTTTGCATAATACGCGGTATGCATCATAAAACGCATTAAGCATTTCTCTTACCTAAAATATCTCCGACTTTCAGTTTTCTGCCAAGAAGAAAAGTTCGGGCATCCATTTTCTTCCCTCCCTCTTCCTGCAATTCCGTTATCTTAAGCAGACCGTCACCGGTTTTAACCACAAGGTTCTTATATGCCTCAACAACTTCGCCGTTCTTAGCTGCCGTTTCTCCATCTAAAACCTCAGATCGATAAATTTTTATCGTTTTACCGTTGCAAAAGCAATAAGCAACAGGAGAAGGGTTCATACCGCGAATAAAATTCCTGATGTTTACCGCCGACTTATTAAAGTCGATTTCGGCATCTTCTTTTTTTATGGTCTTTACCGTAAATGCCTTACCGTCATCCTGCTTTACTCTTCTGACACGGTTATTTTCTATATCGTCAAGCACGGAGCATATATTTTCCGCGCCCAAAGCCGAAAGCCTGCCGGCAAGTTCACCTGCGGTTTCGTCCTCTCCTATAAACGTTTTATATTGTCTTATTATATCTCCCGTATCGAGTCCTTCGTCGGTTTGCATTATCGTCACACCGGTTTCTTTTTCTCCGTTGATGACCGCGTATTGTATCGGTGCCGCGCCCCTGTATGCAGGTAAAAGCGACGCGTGAATATTGATTATCCCGTAACGGCAAATATCGATTATTTCCCGTGATAAAATTTGTCCGTAAGCGCAGGTAATCATTATATCGGCATTAAGATTTTTAAGCGTTTCGATACCGTCTCTGCGAATCTTTTCAAACTGAAAAACAGGTATACCGAGACTCTCAGCAACCGTTTTTACGGGCGGAGGAGTAATAATCCCTTTTCTTCCGACGGGGCGGTCGGGTTGCGTAACTACCGCAACTACTGTGTGTCCGGAAGAATTTATCAAACTTTTGAGTGCTGGAACCGCAAACTCGGGCGTTCCCATATAAATAACTTTCATATCAGGCGTCGTCCCTTAAATTGTTTGCTTTTTCAACATATAAAATCCCGTCAAGATGATCGTTTTCATGGCAAACGGCACGGGCAAAAAAATCGCGGGCAACAACCTTGAATTTTTTCCCGTTGCGATCCAATGCCTCTACGGTAACCTTACGCGGACGTTTTACGTCTCCCCATTTGCCTTTTACGGACAAACACCCCTCGATCCCGTATTGAGATCCGGATGTCCCCAATATTTTGGGATTTATGAATTCATAATAGCCGTCATCCGTATCAACGATAAAAACTCTGATATTCTTACCGACTTGCGGCGCTGCCAGCCCTGCGCCTTTTGCATCCGCAAGTGTTTGTTTCATATCGTCGAGAAGTTTTATAAGTTCTCCGTCTATACTCTCTACCGGAAGACATTTTTTTGTTAAAATTTCGTCACCTATCTGCAATATCGGTAAAATCATAAATTCCTCAATATAAATTACTAGGATTTTCTTCAACGTACGTCAATACGCCGTTCTTTTTAACGCTTAACGCGGTTGTATAAATCTCGTCTTTCAATTTTCTGTCGTCTGACGGAATTCTCATAAGAATTTCGTAACGATACTTATTTTTTATACGCTTTACGGGACATTTCATCTTATTAAAAAATAAAAATTTATCCCTCTCCCGATCGTAAATCGCCTTAACGTTAAAATAAATTTCTTTAAGGGCATCAATTGCAATCGAATCTTCGTCTCCTTCGACCATAATTCGCAAAATAAGCGAAAACGGCGGAAATCCGGCGCTCTTTCTCACCGCTTTTTCCCTTTCAAAAAAACCGACATAATCATAGTTCATCGCAAACCGCAACACGTCGTTTTCAGGGTTATAAGTCTGTAAAACTACTTTCCCCGATTTATCTGCCCTGCCGCACCTGCCGGCGACCTGAGTTATAAGCTGATAAGTTCGTTCATTACTTCTGTAATCCGAAAAATAGAGACTCATATCGGCATCCAGTATACCGACAAGGGTAACCGACGGAAAATCGTGCCCCTTAGCCACCATTTGCGTACCGACCAATATATCGGCTTTCTTCTCGGAAAATTCTTTAAGAATTCTGAAATGTCCCTCTTTGCCGCCGGTAGTATCGTTGTCCATCCTCAACAACCGCGCCGACGGAAACAAGCGTTTTATCTCGTCAACGACTTTCTGCGTACCTATGCCGTTATAACTTAAATTCACCGAACCGCATTCCGGGCACGCCGACGGCATTTTATACGTCGAATTACAGTAGTGACATTTCAATACTCCCTGATCTTTGTGGTAATTGAGTGCGACATCGCAATTTTTACACCTGATTACATTACCGCAATCACGGCATATTATCTGACGCGAATAACCTCTGCGATTAAAAAATATTATTGCCTGATTTCCCTGTTTAAGACAATCGTCTATTTCCGATTTCAGGTCGGATGAAAAAATACTTTCGTTACCGCGTCTGATTTCACGACGCATATCCGCGACAATGAATTCGGGTAAATTTTTACCGTTTATTCTTGTTTTCATTTCGGCAAGATAATACTCGCCGTTTATCGCTTTATCGTAGCTGTCGATAGACGGAGTCGCACTGCCGAGAACTATTTTTGCCCCGGTGAGCCTTGCTCGTTCTTCCGCCACTTCTATCGTTTTGTATCTGGGACTGTTTTCGGCATCGTAACTGCCGTCATGTTCTTCGTCGATAACTATAAGCCCGATATTATCCAACGGCGCGAAAACGGCGCTTCTCGCGCCGATTGCGATTTTAGCCTCGCCGCGTTTAAGCCTTAACCATTCATCAAACTTTTCACCTGCCGAAAGTCTGCTATGTAATATCGATACCTCACCGCAAAATCTGGCTCTTAACTGTTTCAGCATCTGCGGTGTCAAAGATATTTCAGGAACCAGCATTATTGCAGTTTTTCCGCTCTTAAGCGTATCGCTTATGAGCTTTAGATATACCTCCGTTTTACCGCTGCCGGTTACACCGAACAATAAACTTATTTGTTTATCGGTCGTTTCAATGCCGTAGACCGCCCGTGCCTGCTCCTGCGTTAATTTAACGTCATCGGATTTACTTTCAAGGGTACCGTAAGGAACTCTTGTCGCTTTTTCGAGAGTTACGGTCAATAAACCTTTTTTCTCCAGCGCGCGCACGGCTTGTGCTCCGAATTTATCAGAAAGTTCGGTATATCCTGCTTCTTTACGCATTTTAAGCGTTTCGATTACCGCAAGTTGGGCGATCGCGTTTTTCTTTAACTCAACGGATATACGATCTTCGGAAACATTGTCGGCAAGACGAACGATTGCAACCGTTTTTTCTTTTACTTTTCCGCCACGGAGTTCAGACGGTATAAATTGCCTGAGCGCAAGCGCAAACGGAACATGGTATGTATCGCGTAAAAATTCGGCAAGTTTCAGAGTTTCATCGCTAAAAGCGGAAAAATCATCTAAGACACAACCTATTTTTTTTAATTTTTCGTATGGCAAATCAGACGATTTTTCAAGTCCGACGACAAACCCTTCGATAAAATGCCTGCCGAAAGGAACAGATACCCTGTCGCCGATCCGAATATCATCCGTCGCTATATAATCGAAAACCTTGTCGACTTCGCTATGTGCTATGTCTACGATTACCTTTGCAATCATTTATCGCTCCGAAATAAAACGAAAAGGGGTCGCCCTTCCGGAACTACCCCTTTGGGTCTTTTAGACCGAGTTTTTAATACTTGGAAACAGTCACTTTTCCGTCGTCTATCTCGATGGCGGCCTCAGACAAAGGCTTTTTATTATCGGGAAGATCGGTCATGCCCTGATTTTGCGCATGGTCTATGAGTTGGCGCGCTCTTTTCGACGCAATTACGCAAAGACCATACTTAGATCCGACTTTTTCTGCAAGTTCGTCTATCGGCGGTTGATTTATCATATTTATATCTCCTTTATTACTTACTCTATATTTTGCACTTGTTCGCGCATTTTTTCGATTTCGTTTTTAAGCGCAAGACCGATTTTCGTTATATCGGCATCGTTTGCTTTCGAGCATACAGTATTTGTTTCACGATTGAATTCCTGCATCAAAAAGTCTAATTTTTTCCCTGCATCCTTTTCGCCGGACAAAATCGTACGCAATTGGCTTATATGACTTTTCAATCTGGTCAATTCCTCGGTTATGTCCGATTTGTCGGCAAACATCGCAACCTCCTGCAATAACCTCGATTCGTCATACGCCACGCCATGCATAGCCTCGGAAATTCTTTCGCGCAACTTGAGCGCATAATTATCTTTAACCGCAGGCGCGACTTCGGCGAGTTCGCCGACCAACGCCTCGACCGTATTCGCTCGCGACAAAATATCCGATTTAAGTTTTTCGCCCTCGATTGCCCGCATATCGTTTAATTTGCCGAGCGCGGAAGAAAGCGTCGTAATCAGTATGTTTTTTAATTTTTCCTCATCGGTTTCGGACGGTTTAACGATTACCACGTCAGGGAATCTTAAAAGTCTGGCAACAGTCAGGTCGTTTTCGACTCCGTATTTTCCGGCAAGATTTTTCGCCGCCGCGACATATGCCGACACAAGCCCGTCGTCAATCGTCAACACCGTTCCCGAAGAAGACAAATCTTCATAAGAGATAAAAAGCTCGACTCTGCCACGACAAATTTTACTTTGCACCGTTTTTCGTATTATATCATCGAGATAGACGAATGATCGAGGATATTTAGGTATTATATCAAGAAATCTGTTGTTTACGGTTTTTATCTCAACCGATAAAGTTATTCCGTTTTCAACGTATTCAGCTTTACCGTACCCTGTCATACTCTGCATAAATTTTCCTCAATATATATTCTATCACAGTTTGCCGAAAATATCAAGCGTATGGCGGTCTTTTAAGTTATTTTAAGTCTGCGTCTGAACTCATCTTCGTCTATAATCGTTATTCCGAGTTTCTTCGCTTTATCGAGTTTACTCCCCGCCGAATCTCCTGCTACCACCAATGTCGTGGTTTTAGTCACCGCCGACTGCACTTCTCCGCCGTTTTTTTCGATAAGCCGACCTGCCTCACTGCGGGTAAACGACATAAGCGACCCGGTTAAAACGATTTTTTCACCTGAAAACACTCCGGTTTTTGTTTCGGTTTCTTCGGCTACGATTATACCGAGCGCAAGCAATTTCTCGATTTCCGTTTTGTTTCTTTCATCTTTGAAATACGAAACTATCGATGCGGCGGTTATACCACCTATATCGTTCATCTTAACAAGTTCGTCTTCCGTAACGCTTAAAAGCCCGTCAAGGTTCTTCAGCGCAGACGCAAGATCTTTAGCCGTCTTTTTTCCCACGCAATCGATTCCAAGCGAAAATATAAACGCTGGCAATGTCACGTTTTTACTTTTTTCGATTGCCGAAAGCAGATTATCGGCTTTTTTATCCTTAAACCCGTCTAACGACAACAATTTCTCTTTATCGAGCGAATACAACTGCGAAAAACTTCTGACGCCGAATTCATCGTATAAAACACCTGCTGTTTTTTCGGAAAAACCGTCTATATTCATGCCGTCTTTACATGCAAAATTCGTAAGTTTACCGATCACCCTCGGACGACAATTCTCATTCGGACAGAATAAATTTGCGCCCGCTTCGACAACGGGTGTCCCGCAATAAGGACATTCGGTTATTTTTTCGATTTCTTCGCCCGATTCGTCGATTGCACCGAGTATCTCCGGGATTACCTCGTTACTGCGCCTTATAAGGACTTTACAGCCCAATCTGACGTGTTTCCGACATATATCTCCATAATTGTTAAGCGTAGCCTTTCTGACGGTCGCGCCTGCAAGTTCTACGGGCGCTACAATCCCTAACGGAGTCAGTTTGCCCGTTCGTCCTACTTGCCAACGAATCCCGCTCAATGTCGTTTCTGCCTCTTCCGCCTCGAACTTATATGCCGTAGCCCATCTGGGAAACTTATCGGTATAACCGAGTTTATCTCTTTCCGTCACGGAATTCAACTTAACGACCGCTCCGTCTGTAAGAATGTCGATATTTCTTCTGCCGACTTCTATTTCTTCTATTGCCGATTTAACCTCGTCGAGATTTTTGCATACACGCAAAAAATCGAATGTCTTGAAACCGTTACGTTTGAGAAAATCGAATATCTCGAGTTGAGAACCGAATCCGCCGTTTTCGGCGTAATTTATATTATAAAAAACAATTTCCGGATGACGTTTTTCCGTTATTTTGGGATCCAAATTCCGTATAGCCCCGGCAGCCGCGTTACGAGCGTTTTTCAAAGGTTCTTCGGCGGTTTCGTTGTATTTTTCAAGAACCGAAAGACGAATTATCGCCTCGCCCTGTATTTCCATAACGTCTTTACGATCTATTTTCAACGGAAAAGATTTTATCGTCAACGCCTGTGCGGTAACGTCTTCACCCACAATTCCGTTACCCCTTGTCGTCGCGCGTACAAACTCTCCGTTTTCATAGGTCAGACACATCGTAAGTCCGTCAAATTTATATTCGACCGTATATTCGGGATCGGGAACGATTTTTCTGACACGCTCGTCAAAGGATCCCAGTTCACCGTCAGTGACGCACTTATCGAGACTGTATAATCTGTGAATATGCTCGTGTTTCAAGAACGAAGAAATCGGATCTCCCCCGACACGACGTGTCGGACTGTCCTGAAATCTTTCGCCCGTTTCACTCTCCAGTGACTTCAATTCGTCATACAGTTTGTCGTATTCGCGATCCGGTACGCTAGGATTGTCAAGGACATAATACTCGTAACCGTATCTGTTAAGCGTATCGACAAGTTCACGCATTCTTAAACGTTGCGCAGCCGTCATTTTATCACCTCTATCGGAGCATATCTTACTACGAGTGATTTTATACCGACACCTTTGAAGGCAACGTCGATTACAACATCGTCTCCGTTTAGTTTTCTTGCGACTATAATCCCCTCACCGAACTTCTTATGCAATACCTTTGCCCCGGCTTTATAATCGTCTGTCGCGCCTTGCGCCGTCTGACGCATCGCGGAAGAAACATTACGATTTTTCATGTAAGAATCGGCATAGCCTTTTTTATATGAATCGTACGAGCGCGAATATGCCACGTCTCCGGCCGACGAATCGTTCGCCGAAGCCCTTTCAGAAGAATCGCCGTAAGATGATCTGCGGGTATAATTTATATCCTGATAACGTCCGTAACCGTAATCGGCTTTCGGCATTCCGATTTTATCGGCGATTTCATCAAGGAACTCCGATTGTATGGTCGGTCTTCGTGACCCATACAGGAATCTGCTCCTTGCACGGGTTATATACAAACGTTCTCTCGCTCTGGTTACGGCGACATACATAAGACGCCGTTCTTCTTCGGTATCGTCGTCGGCAAACCCGTTGCGCTCTATAGGAAAGATTTCTTTATCGAGACCACATACGAAAACAACGCGATATTCCAAGCCTTTTACAGAATGTATTGTCGCAAGCGTAACGAAATTACCGTCATTTATCTCATCCGTATCCGAACTTAAAGTTACGCTGCCTAAATATTCCGTAAGCGATGCGCCGGGATTTTGTTTTTCAAATTCTTCGACGGATGCAAGAAATTCGTTCACGTTCCGCTTTTTATCTTCGTTTTCCTCTGATTGCTCCTGAAAACAACTCATATAATCGGTTTTATTTATAACCGATTTCACAAGATCGGTAAGACTCATAGTCTCTTTATCGACGATTAATGACGATATTATATCTTTGAAAGAACGAATCTTACTTTTTGCGCCGCTATTCAAATCCAACATGTCACAATCGAAAACACCGTCAAATACCGAAAACCCGTTTGTTTCGGCATAACGTTGCAATGTTTCGACCGATTTATCGCCTATTCCGCGTTTCGGCACGTTTATAACCCTCAGAACCGCCTCATTATCGAGCGGATTACTAAGCAGCCTTAAATATGCAGTCAAATCTTTAATTTCTTTACGTTCAAAAAACTTAAATCCTCCGTAAACTTTACACGGCAGACCGTATTTCATAAACTCTTGTTCATACGAACGCGAGAGCGCGTTTATACGCATAAGTACGGCGAAATCCGAATACCGATAGCCTCTGGACAGAAGATTTTTAATCTGTATCGCAGTATATTGAGCCTCTCCCGATTCGTCGTCGGCAATATATACTTCGGGTTTTACACCATCGTCGTTTCCAGTCCAGAGAGTTTTATCTTTTCTGTTGACGTTATGCTTGATAACCGTATTTGCTATATCGAGAATTTTCTTTGTCGAGCGATAATTTCTTTCGAGCTTGAATACCTGAGCGTTTTTGAAATCTTTCTCGAAACCGAGTATATTGTTTATATCTGCGCCTCGCCAACCATAAATACTCTGATCGTCGTCACCAACTGCAAATATGTTACCGTGTGCATATGAAAGCATTTTGACGATATCGTATTGTACAGCGTTCGTATCCTGAAATTCGTCTATATGTATATATCTGAATCTGGACGAAAATCTATCCAGCGTTTCACGATCGTTTGCCAGCAGTTCACGGGTCTTTATAAGCAAATCATCGAAATCGAAAGCATTACTCTTTCTTAATTCGTCTTCATAGCCGCGCATTATTTTTACGAAGTCGCCTATATCCTTCATTCTGGCGTTTTCCGTTTCATACTCGTCTATTGTCTGATTTCTTGTCTTGCGAGCCGAAATTATATTTTTTGATGACTTATAGTATCTGTCCGTTTCAAGCCCCAGCGAAACTATAACTCGTTTTAAGACTTTTTCTTTATCGCTTTCGGAATAAATGGAAAAATCCCTGCCGTAACCGATTTTTTCTGCGCCGTAACGCAACATACGAACACACATTGAGTGTATCGTACACACCCACATATCATCGATTCCGTCAATCATGCCACTAAGCCTTTCTTTCATTTCGTCCGCAGCCTTATTGGTGAAAGTTATCGCCAAAACATTGTACGGCGGAACGTTGAGGTCTTTAACGATATGCGCTATTCTGCTTGTCAGGACGCGGGTTTTACCGCTACCCGCTCCGGCTATAACAAGAACAGCCCCTTCGGTCGCAAGAACGGGTTTGATCTGCTCTTCATTCAATTTACTTAAAAATTCTGACATTTGCCTTATTTACAAGTCGTCAGGAACGATTGTACAAAATACGTCCCTGACGATGTTATGTTTTTATTCTTCGGTTGCCGATTCGGTTGTTTCGCCGTTTGTTTCGGTGTCCGACGTTTCATCGCCGTCTTCGCCGACAATCTCCTCGGGTTCTTCGTCATGCGGAGCAATGGTAACGGTCGATATTTCGGAACCGTCAAGTCTCATTACTTTAACGCCCTTCGTTGCTCTGCCTATAAGCGATATTTCGTCTACAAGTACTCTTATCGCGACGCCTGTATCGGAAATCATCATCACGTCTTCGCCTTCTCTTACCGGTTTGATACCGACAAGCGATCCGGTCACCTCATTGAATATACCGGCTTTTATTCCCTTACCTGCACGGGACTGCAGTCTGTATTCGTCAAGGCTGCTGCGTTTTCCGTAGCCGAGCGAAGAAACCGTTATAACCGTATCTCCCGGGTGTACAACCTGCATGTCGATTACATAGTCGCCGTTTTCGATATCCATTGATTTTACACCCTGGGTATCTCTGCCGGTTGCGCGTACATCCTGCTCGGAGAATCTTATACATTTGCCGTCATGCGATCCGATAAGAATTTCGTCATTACCGCTTGTAAACTGAACAGAAATAAGCTCGTCGCCGGGAAGAAGACTTATGGCGATTTTACCGCCTTTTCTTATACGATCGAATTGCGAAATAGGCGTCTTTTTGATGAGTCCGAACTTGGTCGCCATCATAATATAGCCTTCGGCGCAATTTTCGGTTACTTCCGTTACCTCACTTTCGTTTTCGACCGAGGTGTCATCCGTAACGATTTCGTTTTCTTCGCGAAGACTTTCTTTTCTCGGGATAATCGCAGTAATTCTTTCGCTGTTATCGACCTGAATAAGATTAACTATCGCTCTGCCTCTCGCGGTCTTCTGAGCCTCGGGTATCTCATACCCTTTTAATCTGTACACCTTACCGAGCGAAGAGAAGAAAAGTAAATCGTCATGCGTAGAACTTACGAACATATTCTCGACGAAATCTTCGTCTTTAGGTTTATGTGCGGTAACTCCTTTTCCGCCTCGCCTTTGAGCACGACACTCTTTTACGCTGAGCCTCTTGACATAACCGAGGTGCGTCATAGAAATAACGACGTCTTCTCTCGGAATTAAATCCGCCTCGCCGATATCAGCATAATCGGTCGATATTTCAGTCTTGCGCGGCGTAGGATACCTGTTCTTAATATCGAGCAAATCATTTTTAATAATAGCAATCACTCTTTCGGGTTTTTGTAAAATATCTTCGAGATCGGCAATCGTGGCATCGAGCTGACGAAGTTCTTCGTTGAGTTTATCGACTTCCATAGACGTAAGTCTTTGAAGCCTCATCTCGAGTATTGCCGTAGTCTGCTTTTCGTCAAGAAGAAAAGCATCCATTAATTGTCTCGACGCCTCGTCTTTATCCTTACTGCGCTTAATTATAGCTATAACTTCGTCGATGTGTGCAAGCGCGATAACAAGACCTTTGACGATATGTTCGCGCTCTTTTGTCTTAGCAAGATCGTATTTGGTACGACGGGTTATAACGTCTTTCTGATGCGCAATGTAATATTCGAGTATTTCTTTTAAGTTAAGGACTTTCGGATCGGTTCCGACCAGCGCAAGAAGTATTATACCGCCCGATACCTGCAAATTCGTCTGCTTATACAACGAATTGAGCACAACCTGTGCGTTTGCATCTTTTTTAATTTCGATAACCACCCTCATACCGTGGCGATCGGACTCGTCGTTGATATTAGAAATTCCTTCGAGACGCTTGTTTTTAACATAATCCGCAATCGTTTCGATAAGTTTTTGTTTGTTTACCTGATACGGTAATTCCGTTACGATTATTCTCTCCCTCGTGCCGTTGTTGAATTCTTCAATCTCACACCTCGCACGGAGAACATAACCGCCCCTTCCCGTTCTGTAAGCGTTTCTTATTCCGCTTCTGCCCATTATGATACCGCCGGTCGGATAATCGGGCGCCGGAATATACTGCAACAGTTCATCGACGGACAAATCGGGATTATCGAGAAGTGCCACAGTTCCGTCAATAACTTCGCCGAGGTTGTGCGGAGGAATATTCGTCGCCATACCGACTGCTATACCGTCTGCGCCGTTTACGAGAAGGTTGGGGTACCTTGCGGGTAAAACCACGGGCTGCATACGCGTATCATCGAAGTTGGGATAAAAATCAACGGTATCTTTATCGATTTCGCGCAACATTTCAAGCGCCATTTTACTCATTCGCGCTTCTGTATACCTGTATGCCGCCGCCGGGTCGCCGTCGACCGAACCGAAATTGCCGTGTCCGTCGACAAGGGGCATATTAATCGAAAAGTCCTGAGCCAATCTTACAAGCGCGTCGTAAACCGAACTGTCGCCGTGCGGATGATATTTACCTAAAACGTCGCCGACGATTGCGGCGCATTTTTTATACGCTTTATCAGGCGTAAGACCGAGTTCGTTCATCGAATACAGAATACGTCTGTGTACCGGTTTCAGACCGTCTCTGACATCAGGGATAGCCCTGGAACGGTTTACGCACATTGCGTAATCTATAAAACTCTGTTTAAGTTCTTTTTCAACCTCGATGTCGATTATTTTCGTCATATCGAGGGTTCTTTTGAATTCAGCCGTCAAAGCCTGATCGAATTCTTTTTTAGCCATTTCCCTTTCCTCCGTCAGGTATCGAGTTCGCGATTAGCGAATTTAGCGTTTTCTTCGATGAATTTTCTGCGTTGCTCTGGTTCTTCGCCCATCAAAAGAGCAAAATGCGCATCCGCTTCGACGGCATCGTCTATCGTAACCTTTCTCAGCGTACGAGTTGCGGGATTCATCGTCGTATCCCATAATTGCTGCTTGTCCATTTCGCCGAGACCCTTGTATCGCTGAATATCGCTGCGCGGGTTTTCTTTACAGAAAGCATCTTTGTCGGCATCGTTATAAAAATAATAATCGACTTTATTCTTCGTTGCCTTATAGAGCGGCGGCTGAGCGATATACACATGCCCCTGTTCCACAAGCGGCCGCATATAGCGGAAGAAAAACGTTAAGAGCAATATTCTGATATGCGAACCGTCGACATCTGCATCGGTCATGCAAATTACGCGGTCGTAACGAATTTTCGTTACATCGAAGTCTTCGAGCATTCCGCCGCCGAAAGCGGTTATCATTGCCTTTATTTCTTCGTTTTCGAGAACTCTGTTTACTCTCGTCTTTTCTACGTTGAGTATTTTACCTCTGAGCGGCAGTATTGCCTGAAACCGCCTGTCTCTGCCCTGTTTTGCCGTTCCGCCTGCGGAATCTCCCTCTACAAGATAGATCTCGCAAAGTTCCGGATTTTTTTCGGAACAGTCGGCAAGTTTACCGGGCAGAGCCGTACTTTCAAATGCAGTCTTGCGGGTAGCCTCTCTTGCCTTTCTTGCAGCTTCTCTTGCCCGTTTGGCTGTAAGACACTTCGTTAAAATCTCTTTTGTAAACGTCGGATTTTCTTCAAGGTAAGTACCGAGCCCTTCATTCATGGCTTTTTGCACGTATCCGCGCATTTCACTGTTGCCGAGTTTGGTTTTCGTCTGACCCTCAAATTGCGGTTCGGGAAGTTTTACGGATATTACTGCCGTCAACCCCTCTCTGACGTCTTCACCTGCAAGTTTATCGTCGTCTTTTATAAGATTGAGTTTTTTGCCCGCATCGTTTACGAGTTTAGAAAGCGCAAACCTGAAACCGTCTATATGTGTACCGCCTTCTTTGGTATTGACATTGTTGGCGAAAGCGATGACGTTTTCATTGTATCCGTCGTTATATTGCATAGCGATTTCAACCGATACGGCATCGTAGTTTTCGCGGAAATACAAAACCTGACTTATCGGCTCTTTATTGGCGTTAAGAAATTCTACATATTCCGTTATTCCGCCCTCGTATAAAAGTTCGTCGCGAGCCTCCTGCCCTTCTCTTTTATCTTCAAGGATGATTTTCAGCCCGGCATTCAGGAACGCAAAATCACGAAGTATGCTCTTGATCGTATTATAATTAAATACGGTCGTTTCGAATATTTCGTAATCCGGCTTGAATGTTATTCTCGTTCCCGTTTCGGAAGTATTGCCTATTACTGCAAGCCTTGCGCGCGGAACGCCGCGATCATATTCCTGGCGATAATGTTTTCCGTTCTGATAAACGTCTACGGACGCATATTCGGAAAGCGCGTTTACGGCTTTAAGACCTACGCCGTGCAAACCGGAAGAAACGGTATACCCGCCGCCGCCGAATTTACCGCCGGCATTCGGTTTTGTCATAACGACCTCAACCGTAGACACTCCCTCTTTTTCATGTATACCGGTAGGTATGCCTCGCCCGTTATCCCTTACCGAACACGAACCGTCTTTTTCTATCGTAACGGTAATGGTATCGCAGTAGCCGGCAAGAGCTTCGTCCACGGAGTTGTCAACAATCTCTTTTACAAGATGATGAAGACCCCTTTCATCCGTCGAGGCTATATACATGCCGGGGCGTTTTCTGATATGTTCGAGTCCTTCGAGAACCTGTATCTGGTCCGCGCCGTAACTCCCTTCGACTTTGTTTTCGATATCCATTTCAATCTCCTTATAATCGGAAATATTTTCCATAAGTTATAATAT
>OKXB01001477.1_pt1 | contig 22573 bp, 16 predicted proteins | sample 1601731 | NCBI WGS metagenome assembly OKXB01 (sample SAMN04414077, study PRJEB24778) | human gut metagenome | material: faecal | host: Homo sapiens
ACCGACCTCCAATCGTTAGATTTTTAGGTCTAACTTTTTGGGGTCGGTACAGTATTTCTGCAGCCGGAGCTTTTTCATTTTATGAAACCTCAAGTTTTATGCACTTTATGTCGGTTTTAACTTCTTCGAAAGAAAAATCAAGCATTCTCCTTCAAAGGAATTTGATCCGGTGGAAGATGTCCGTGACTACTCTTCCACCGGATCAAATTCCTCATCGAAATCATCTTCGGCGATGTCAAGAGCGTCATCGTCCTCATCTTCATCCATCATAAGAAGTTCATCATCTTCCACAATGTCTGTTTCCTTATCGTCCTTTGTGGATTTCTTGCCTTTGCCCTTCTTACCTTTTCCCTCTTCTTTTTCCTCCGGCTCCTCTACCGGTTCCGGTGGCTCAAGACTGGCAACCAGATCACTGTGAAGACTGATATTGCGGTATCGCTTCATACCTGTTCCGGCTGGAATCAATTTACCAAGGATAACATTTTCCTTCAAACCGATCAATGGATCGATCTTTCCTTTGATTGCAGCATCGGTAAGAACCTTTGTAGTCTCCTGGAAAGAAGCTGCGGAGAGGAAGGAATTTGTTGCAAGAGAAGCTTTTGTGATACCAAGGATGATCTGTTTACCTTCCGGTACCTCTTTACCCTCTGCTGCAAGTTCTTCCACTTTATCTTCATATTCGAGCGTATCAACCATCGTTCCCGGAAGGAAGTCAGAATCACCATTGTTCTCGATGCGGACTTTCTTCAGCATCTGGCGGACAATGACCTCGATATGCTTGTCATTGATTTCTACACCCTGAAGACGATATACACGCTGTACTTCACGAAGCATGTAATCCTGTACGGCACGCACGCCTTTGATCTTCATGATATCGTGTGGGTTGACACTACCTTCTGTCAACTCGTCACCGGCCTCAAGCACCTGACCATCCATAACTTTGATACGGGATCCGTATGGAATCAAGTAAGCTTTTGTCTGACCATTTTCTTCATCGGTAATGATAACTTCACGTTTCTTCTTCGTATCACGAAGAGTAACTTTTCCGCCAAATTCGGAAATGATAGCAAGACCTTTTGGCTTTCTTGCCTCAAAAAGTTCCTCGACACGAGGAAGACCCTGTGTGATATCGTCTCCGGCTACACCACCGGTATGGAATGTACGCATGGTAAGCTGTGTACCAGGTTCACCGATTGACTGCGCAGCAATGATACCAACTGCCTCACCAACCTGTACCGGCTCACCGGTTGCCATGTTCGATCCATAACATTTTGCACAGATACCGATATGAGATTTACATGTCAAAATCGTACGAATCTTAACTTTCGCAGCATCTCCGGCATCAATGATCGCTTTTGTATTTACGATGCGGGCAGCACGTTTTGGTGTGATCATATGATTTGCCTTTACGATCAATTCGCCTTCATCGTCATACATATCGTCGCAGGCATAACGGCCTGTAATACGCTCTTCCAAAGTCTCGATGACTTCTTTTCCATCCATGAATGCACTGATCCACATTCCCGGAATCTCGTCTTTTCCTTCACAACAATCCGTCTCACGGATGATAAGATCCTGTGATACGTCTACCAGACGACGAGTCAGGTATCCGGAATCGGCTGTACGAAGCGCTGTATCGGAAAGTCCTTTACGCGCACCATGTGCAGAAATGAAGTACTCCAGTACGTCAAGTCCTTCACGGAAGTTCGATTTGATCGGCAGTTCGATCGTACGACCGGATGTATCTGCCATCAATCCACGCATTCCGGCGAGCTGTTTGATCTGTTTGTCAGAACCACGGGCTCCGGAATCCGCCATCATAAAGATGTTGTTATATTTGTCAAGCCCGGTAAGAAGTGCCTCTGTGATCTCATCATCGGCCTCTTTCCAAGTCTCGATAACCGCTTTGTAACGTTCTTCCTCGGTCAAAAGACCACGACGGAAGTTTCTGGAAATATTTTCAATGGTGCTTTCTGCTTCTGCAAGAATCTCTTTCTTTGCTGCCGGCACTTCCATATCGGAAATAGATACCGTCATCGCTGCTCTTGTAGAATATTTATAACCGAGAGACTTGATCGCATCCAATGTCTCCGCTGTCTTTGTAGCACCATGATTATTGATACATTTCTCAAGGATCTGTTTCAGCTGTTTCTTTCCTACATGGAAATCAATTTCCAATTTAAGGAAATTCTCATCCTTGCTTCGATCTACGAATCCCAAGTCCTGGCTGATGATCTCATTGAAAATGAAACGTCCCAGTGTGGACTCAATGATACGGGATTCCATCTCACCGTTTTTATTGATTCCCTGACATTTTACTTTAATCTTTGCATGCAGGGTAATCTCATGATTTTCATAAGCAATGATTGCTTCGTTCATGTTCTTGAATGCTTTTCCTTCGCCTTTTGCACCCGGACGCTCCTGTGTCAGGTAATAGATACCAAGGACCATATCCTGTGAAGGTACGGCTACCGGACCACCATCGGATGGTTTCAAAAGGTTGTTTGGTGAAAGCAGAAGGAAACGACACTCTGCCTGAGCCTCTACCGAAAGTGGAAGATGCACAGCCATCTGGTCACCATCGAAGTCCGCGTTAAACGCAGTACATACCAATGGATGAAGTTTGATCGCTTTACCTTCTACAAGTGTAGGCTCAAATGCCTGGATACCCAGACGGTGAAGTGTAGGAGCACGGTTCAACATAACCGGATGCTCTTTGATAACCTGCTCTAAAATATCCCATACAGCAGGCTCCAGCTTCTCTACCATTTTCTTCGCATTTTTAATGTTATGTGCGGTTCCGTTTGCTACGAGTTCTTTCATAACAAATGGCTTAAACAGCTCGATTGCCATTTCTTTCGGAAGACCACACTGATAAATCTTAAGTTCCGGACCTACGACGATAACGGAACGTCCTGAATAGTCAACACGTTTTCCGAGCAGGTTCTGACGGAAACGTCCCTGTTTACCTTTCAGCATATCGGAAAGGGATTTCAGAGCACGGTTACCGGGACCGGTTACCGGACGGCCGCGGCGTCCATTGTCGATCAAAGCATCTACTGCTTCCTGAAGCATACGTTTTTCATTACGCACGATGATATCCGGTGCGCCGAGTTCCAAAAGTCTCTTCAAACGGTTGTTACGGTTGATGATTCGGCGATACAGATCATTCATATCCGATGTCGCAAAACGACCACCATCGAGCTGTACCATTGGACGAAGATCCGGTGGGATAACCGGGATCACTGTCAAAATCATCCAGTCCGGATTATTGCCGGACTCGCGGAATGCTTCGATTACTTCCAGTCTCTTGATGATACGCGCACGTTTCTGGCCTGTAGAAGTCTTCAACTCTGTTTTGAGTTCTTTGGACTCTTTGTCCAAATCGATTCTCTGCAGCAATTCCTGAATGGATTCAGCACCCATACCTACACGGAATGTATCACCAAAATCTTCTTTGGCTTTCTGATATTCTCTCTCAGAGAGAACCTGTTTTACCTGAATTTCTTTCGTATCGGACTCCAATACGATATAAGCAGCAAAGTACAGAACCTTCTCCAATACCTTTGGAGAGATGTCAAGGATCAGTCCCATACGGCTCGGAATTCCCTTAAAATACCAGATATGGGAAACCGGCGCTGCCAGTTCAATGTGTCCCATACGCTCTCTACGTACGCTGGATTTCGTAACCTCAACGCCGCATCGATCGCAGACAACACCTTTATAACGAACTTTTTTATATTTTCCACAATGACATTCCCAGTCTTTGCTTGGTCCAAAAATCTTTTCACAGAACAAACCGTCTTTTTCCGGTTTCAATGTTCTGTAGTTGATCGTTTCCGGCTTTTTTACCTCTCCACGGGACCACTCACGGATCTTGTCCGGAGATGCCAGTTTGATCTTAATTTTGTCATATGTTAATGTTTCCTGAATTGCATCGCTTACCTGTGGCATTCTTATCGTCCTTTCTATAACATGATGTATTTACCTGCAATTATTTATTCATCTTCGGAAATGCCAATGTTGCTGTCATCGTCAATTTCTGACAATTCAGCCTCACGGAATCCGGCATCTTCAAAGGACTCTTCTTCGAGTTCGAATCGGTCGCCTTCCATCAATCCTGACATATCTTCCACATTTACTTCATCCACAGACTCTGTCATCTGGATCTCTTCGCCGTTTTCATCGAGAACCGCTACATCCAAAGCAAGAGACTGCAGCTCTTTGAGCAATACCTTAAAGGACTCAGGTATTCCCGGTTCAGAGATATTGTCACCTTTGATGATTGCTTCGTATGTCTTCACACGACCGACCACATCATCGGATTTTACAGTAAGGATTTCCTGAAGTGTATAAGCAGCACCATAAGCCTCGAGTGCCCATACTTCCATCTCTCCGAAACGCTGTCCACCGAACTGAGCTTTACCACCCAGAGGCTGCTGTGTTACAAGAGAGTAAGGACCGGTTGAACGAGCATGAATCTTATCGTCAACCAAATGGTGGAGTTTCAGGTAGTGCATGAATCCAATCGTTACTTCTCCATCAAAGAACTCACCGGTACGTCCGTCACGAAGCTGAACTTTTCCATCTTCCTTGATCGGTACACCTTCCCATTCTTTGCGGTATTCTTCATTTTCCAGAAGGTACTGCATCACTTCCGGATCCAGAACATCTTTATATTTTGCTTCAAACTCATCCAATGGTGTATTGACATAATCATTGGCAAGTTTCAAAGTATCCATAATATCTACTTCGTTTGCGCCATCAAATACCGGTGTCGCTACATTGAAACCAAGAGCTTTTGCTGCCAGACTCAAGTGAATCTCGAGCACCTGTCCGATGTTCATACGGGAAGGCACACCCAGAGGGTTCAATACGATATCAAGAGGACGTCCATTTGGAAGGAATGGCATGTCTTCTACCGGAAGTACACGGGAAACGACACCCTTGTTACCATGACGACCAGCCATCTTATCTCCTACCTGGATCTTTCTCTTCTGTGCGATGTAAATACGCACGGTTTTATTCACTCCCGGAGAAAGTTCATCTCCGTTTTCTCTCGTAAATACTTTCGCATCTACGACAATACCAAATTCACCATGAGGAACACGCAGAGACGTATCTCTTACTTCACGTGCTTTTTCACCGAAGATTGCGCGAAGAAGTCTTTCCTCGGCAGTCAGTTCGGTTTCTCCCTTTGGTGTTACTTTTCCGACAAGAATATCGCCGGCACGAACCTCTGCACCGATGCGGATGATACCCTGCTCATTCAGATCTTTGAGCGCATCATCGCCGACACCCGGCACGTCGCGGGTAATCTCTTCCGGTCCGAGTTTGGTATCTCTGGCTTCGGTTTCGTATTCTGTAATATGAACGGAAGTATATACATCTTCCTGTACCAGTCTTTCACTAAGAAGAACGGCGTCCTCGTAGTTGTAACCTTCCCATGTCATGAATCCGATCAGAGGGTTCTTACCGAGAGCGATCTCTCCGCCGGAAGTAGAAGGTCCGTCTGCGATAACCTGTCCTTTTTCGATCACATCACCTTTTGTCACGATTGGACGCTGGTTCATACAAGTACCCTGGTTGCTTCGCACAAACTTCGCAAGCTTGTATTCATCGCGGTTTCCATCTGCCTTTTTGATGATGATACGGTTGGACTCGGAGCGTTCTACCACACCGCCTTCTTTCGCCACGACACAGTTACCTGAATCGACAGCGGCTTTCATTTCCATACCTGTACCTACAACCGGTGCTTCGGTAACCAAAAGCGGTACTGCCTGACGCTGCATGTTGGATCCCATCAGCGCACGGTTTGCATCGTCGTTTTCCAGGAATGGGATCATGGCTGTCGCTACCGAGAATACCATCTTCGGCGATACATCCATGAAATCAATTTTATTTCTTTCAAATTCGGAAGTTTCTTCACGGAAACGACCGGAAATGTTCTTACGTACAAAATGTCCGTCTTCATCCAATGCTTCATTCGCCTGAGCCACATGGTAACGGTCTTCTTCATCCGCTGTCATGTAAACAACTTCGTCCGTTACGATCGGATTATCCGGATCTGTCTTGTCAACTCGGCGGTATGGAGCCTCTACAAATCCATACTCATTGATACGAGCATACGATGCCAGTGAGTTGATCAGACCGATGTTAGGACCTTCGGGCGTCTCGATCGGACACATTCTTCCATAATGGGAATAGTGAACGTCTCGGACTTCGAATCCGGCACGGTCTCGGGAAAGACCACCGGGACCAAGAGCGGAAAGACGTCTCTTATGTGTCAATTCGGACAATGGGTTATTCTGGTCCATAAACTGTGACAACTGGGAGCTTCCAAAGAACTCTTTGACTGCTGCCGTCACAGGTTTGATATTGATGAGCGACTGTGCAGAGATTGTCTCTACATCCTGTGTCGTCATACGTTCGCGAACCACACGTTCCATACGGGACAAACCGATACGGTACTGGTTCTGAAGCAATTCTCCGACAGCACGGATACGACGGTTGCCCAAATGGTCGATATCGTCATCATTTCCAATGCCATACTCAAGATGCATATTGTAATTGATCGAAGCGAAAATATCTTCCTTCGTAATATGTTTCGGAATCAAGTCCGGAATATGTTTTTTAATTGCTTCATAAATTTCTTCTTCGGAGGTGTACTCATCCAGGATTGCTTTCAGTGCCGGATAATAAACATCCTCAGTCACACCCAATTCTTTTTTATCTGCATTTGGTAAAAATGCGTTCAAATCAACCATCATATTGGAGAGAACTTTCGCAACATGCTCTTCCGTCTGTACAAAAACGTAAGGAATTGCTCTATTCTGGATTTCAGCCGCTTTTTCCTCGGTCAAAGGAACACCGGCCTCGGCAATAACTTCACCGCTTTCCATATCAATTGCATCTTCGGCCAAAGCAAAACCGGCGATACGATTGCGAAATGCAAGTTTTTTATTAAATTTATAACGTCCTACTTTAGCCAGATCGTATCTTCTCACATCAAAGAACATACTATTAATAAGGCTCTCGGCACTATCGACGGAAAGTGGTTCGCCCGGACGCAGTTTTTTGTACAATTCCAAAAGACCATCCTGATAATTTTCAGAAGCGTCTTTCGCAAAACTTGCAATAATTTTTGGTTCTTCACCGAACAGATCCAAGATCTCCTGGTTTGTTCCGACACCGAGGGCACGGATCAACACTGTGATCGGCACTTTACGGTTACGGTCTACACGTACGTAGAAAATATCGTTGGAATCTGTCTCATACTCCAGCCATGCACCACGGTTTGGAATGACCGTAGCAGAATACAGTTCCTTACCAATCTTATCATGTGCAATGCCATAATAGATTCCCGGAGAACGAACCAGCTGGCTTACGATAACACGCTCAGCACCATTGATAACAAAAGTACCGGTCGCCGTCATAAGAGGCAGGTCGCCCATGAAAATATCATGCTCACTGATCTCTTCTGTCTCTTTATTATGAAGTCTTACCTTTACTTTCAAAGGTGCTGCATATGTCGCATCACGTTCTTTGCAGGCTTCAATTGAATATTTCACCTCATCTTTGCACAACTCAAATCCCACAAACTCAAGACTGAGATTTCCGTTGTAATCTGAAATCGGGGAAATATCACGAAAAACTTCATTTAAACCTTCTTCCAAAAACCATTTGTATGAATCTGTCTGAACCGCAATCAGGTTAGGCATCTCCAAAACTTCTTTTTGCTTTGAGTAACTCATTCTGACGCCTTTGCCCACTTTGACAGGACGTATTCTGTTTTTCTCCATTGATGATTTCACTCCTTGTTTTTTTTACAAAACTGTGTTATAATGAATCAGTAAAGGGTCACTGAACCTAATTTACCACAGTACTGTATATTTCATCTTACCACAGTTGTAGAGTGGTGTCAATAGGAAAGTTCTACTTTTCCTTTTTTATTTACCCAAAAGCTGATCAGATCCAAATATTTCGTAGAACCAAAAAGGTCGTCAATGCCGAAACTGTAATAATATTCGCCCTCCGGAAGCTTTGGCTCCGTAATATTAAAATTTTTCCCTACGCGGTATTTATCCCCTTTGATCTCCGTCGTTTCTCCGCTTTCCTGGTCAACAACGACATAGATCGGGCAGATCACATCTCCTTTTTTGATCTCGGTCATTTCTTTATCTGCCTGGCCGCTCTCGTCATCGATACCATCCCAGGCACCGAGCACCATCCATTCTCCATCGTCCTCTGTCTCCCCATAAAGATAGGCAAAACGAAGATTGGTCTCCTGCCCATTGAGTACGATCGGCGAAGAAAAGATGGTATAATCCTCGCTTTCCTCTACCACGTACATACTGAGAAGCGATCCATCCGGAAGTGCCGGCCAGTATCCCTGAAATGTATCTGTCACGACACCGGTCTGGTCATCGTAATCAAGCCAGTTGTCACTTCCGAGATACACAAGCGGTGTCTCGTCGTCAAACTTCATATATAAATTGTACTGAACCGATGCCACATTCGGAAGGCTTTCCTGCGCGATCGTGAACGTATAATACCCGTCGTCATTCAAATGTTGTTCTTCGGCGATCTGAATCCGGTTCTGATCTGCCGTCATAAGTCCCAGTCCATGTCCGCTCTGATCTGCAGCCGACCAATCATTTTCGCCGGAATATTCCTCGATCGAACCATTGGCAGCGCCGTACACCATCGCTCCGATAAAATCGGTATACGAATCGCTGACACAAACCGTTTCAAATGTCTTTAATTCCCCTTCGTCCTCGATCTGAAGCGGGTAATATACGGAAAGACCGTTGGCATTCCGACGGTTCGCACCTTTCACCTGATAAATGACCGCTTCCGAAATCGCCGCCTGAAGAGCACTCGTGTCTACTGCGCCTGCGATATTTTTTGCCATATCGCCGAGATCTACCATATTACTGTAGCCTTCGGATGGCGTATTTCCTCCATAATTCTGTGCTTTTCGGATTCCTTTGGCGATCTCACCAAAGGTTTCCATATTTTCCGTGCTCCCTTTCATACTTTCCGCTACCGCGCCAAATTCGTCACAGACCTTCTGAATCTTCGACAGATCTGTCACCGAAAGTGTCGCCGTACTTTCTTCTCCAAGTGCTTCACAGCTTTTATAAAAACTGTCGCAGATCTCTTTTCCAAGATCTGCCGCCGGAGCTCCCGGATTTTCCTGCAGATAGGCTCCGATCGCAGCATAATCCCAGCCGCCGCCACTTTCCAATTCTTCCGAACCGATCATATAATTGGCAAACGGCGAAAGCATCTTCGCATTCTCAACAGATCCCATCAGACAGGCATCGTAACCGATAAAATTAAACTTTCGCGGAATACCGTCGAGCGCCTGCTGAATCTCCGCCAGATCCAGCGTATCTGACCCGTAATTTTCATCCAGGCACACACCGGCAACACTTCCACCGCCGTGATCCCACATAATAAGTCCCAGCTTATTGTTCCCATAATTTTCCACTCCGAAAGTGACAAAATCTTTCAATGTAGCACTTTCCGCCATATTTGCCTGTTCCATACGGGAAATTTCCTGCATATCTCCATTTATGATCTCATACCGCGCGATCGCATCTTCCGGAATGACCTCGTTCTGCCACTGGGTGCAGCCGCCTGTCTGCACGACAAAACGAACCTGCGAGCCAAAATCTCGGTCAAGCATCTCGCCCAGGTCCATTGTCGCCGCGCCATAACCACTCTCGAGATCGGTTCCACACAAATATACAAGAATCGTCCACGCACCATCTCCGGCAAATTCTTCCTCCGAAACTGCCGAATTTTCCTGCTGCACTCCCGCTTCCGGCTGACCGGCCTCTTCCGCACAGCCGGCCAGGCTAAAAATCAGCCCGGCCAATACTATGCACAATACTATCTTCTTTTTCAATTATTTTCCCCCTGTCTTTAGCGCACACGCACCGTAAAGTTGTATTTTTTCTTCTGACCATTGATCAATTTTACGGTAACTGCGATCTTTGCTTTTCCCTTCTTTTTTCCAAATACACGCAAATTTGAAAAATACTGTTTTCCGTCTTTCCTGATGCCATAATTTTTCGTCTTGATAATTTTCTTTCCACTTGTGATCTTATAAGAAATCTTTGCAATTTTCTTTCTTGCCGCCTTATTATCGATCAAAAGCTGGATATCATCTGCCTTTTTGCGTGAAATGGTAAATTTGCCTTTTGCCGGATATTTTCCCACGATAATATCGGAAAATGAGTATTTTGTGACCTCCTTTGTTTCACCCGGCGTCGTTGTCGGCGGCATCACAGGAGATACCGGACTTTTCGGCGTGGTACTCGGAGACACACTTGGGATCTGTGTCGGCACCTCGGTTGGTGCGGCACTTGGCACGATCGTCGGTGTCGGCGTAGGTGTCACCGGCTTCAGATCCTCGTCACTTACCACATACGAGGTTTCCGCAATCGGAAAATCAGTAAGATAACTGCTTTCATAATATTCATTGTCCATCGTGTGAACCTGTGATGTATCTGCCTCGTCAAAATCCGCGGTTCCCTTTAAAAAGTAATCATAGCTTATCTTGTCATTGTCTTCGTCATCCCATGTCGCATCGAGATTGTACCATTGGTCTCCGAGTTTCACAATGTTCCACGCATGACCGGCAGAATCTCTCCCGGTACCGGCACTTCCTCCGATCCAATGGCACGGCACGCCCGCTTCCAAAAGCAGTTTGTACATGCAAAGTGCGTAACTGTTACAAAGCCCCTTTCCTCGGACATACGCGCCATATACCGAAGATGCATTGTCCACATCATTCGTGTACGTAATGAGTGCGCAGACATAGTCGTGCACCGCCTTTACTTTGGAATAATCAGACATCTGTGAAGTTCCAAGTTCAGCAAGAATTTCTTTCGTATGCGTATTTACATATTCTGTCTCGTCCGCAGTTTCAAAATAAGTCGGCGTAAAGATAATTTCGCCATTTCCGCTCTCTTCTTCCACCGATGCACTCATAAATTCTTTCGAAAAATTGATATTTCCGATCAGATAGTCGGAATCGTCCGAAGTCGACGCGTCATCCAAAACAATCATATCATAATAAAAGAATGACATGCCATTAAACAAACGGCTCCACTCCTCATCACTTCCGCTGAAGTCAACCGAGAACCGACTTTTTCTCTGCATCCCGTTGTCGCGGATTACCTGCGCCAGTTCAGCCAGTCCTGCTGCCCTCTGCTCCGCAGCCGCTGCCTGTGTTCCATTTGCCGCAACACTTCCGGCAAATATCCCCACCGTCAGAATCACTGCCAATATTTTCCTTTTCCATTTTTGCAGTTTCATAAAGATTCCTCCTTGCTTGTTTGTTTTAACTAGTTTCATTATAACAAACCGTCTACGGTGCGACAATAGAAAATACAGAATTGTTTGTGCCCCATCGTAAATGTTCTGCATAAAATCCTCTTTTAATTATAGTGGTAGAATAAGGAAAAAATCGCAAGACTTTTTTTCAAATTTCTTTATTTTCTTTTTACCATCACAGTAAATCCCCAAATAAAACAAACTCTCCTTCGTACCAAATTTAATACAAAAGGAGAGATTTTATAATTTGTGTAAACTTCTTATTTATTGGATTGCTGATTTTTTTGCAGTTCTTCAATCAAGGCATAAGCTTTTTCAAGCTCATCACTTTGGCTTTGAATGGTGTCTTCCTTAAGTTTCAGTTCGTCATCCTTTTCCCGGATGATGCTCCTTGCTTCATCCAAATCTTTCTGCATTTCATCAACCATATATTCAGCGGTATTGTGGTCCAACTGGGCTAATTCTTTGGAATACATGTTCATCACCTTCTCCGTGTTTTGGCAGAGCTGGAAAATGTCTTCGTACATTTCCTTAAACATTGGAAATTTCCGGATAAGATCATAAATCTGCTCCGGGTCATCTGTGCTTAAAAAAGTAAGCCAAGCCTCCAACTCTGTGTTGATATCTTTATTTTCCATGGTTTTGTGGAAAATGTCAAGTGGTACGAACAAATTCTTCATCCCGTGTTTTTCCACCTTGAAACTCCCCTCTAATAATGATACTATATCATTATCAGAACAAATGAGAGGACGCTGTTATGAAATTAATTATTACCCTTATTTTAATCCTTGTTATCATTGGCATTATTTTGATTGCCTTTTTCTGCATCCGCAAAAAAGTCCGCGATACGTCGCAGGCATTGTTTGGCACTCCCGATATCACGCAGGCGGCGGTACAGATGAAACAGGAATATGCGACGACGCCAAAATCGGTCTCTTCCATGACCTCGCTTCTGCTGCCAAAGATCAGCGCGGATTTTCCGGATTTTGAATACAATGAAATGAAAGACCGCGCAAACAATGTGTTGGTTTCCTTTCTCCGTGCCATCACCACAAAAGATGAGAACGCATTGAGTGAGGGAAGCCGTGAACTAAAACAGCAATTGGAAAACCATATCGAGATGCTGCGGGCCGAGGGACGCTCTGAACATTTTGATCAAGTCAAGCTTCACCGCACCGAGATTTACCAATACCGTAAAACGGACGGAAAATGCATCATTACATTTCAGACTTCATTGGAATGTTTTCATTATACCACGGATGAAAATAACCAGATTTTGGAAGGTGACAGACAGTATAAATATCAGACCAAATTTAACACCGATCTCATCTATGTGCAGGATGTGGACAAAATGAAAAACGACTACGACGATGCTCTCGCGGTAACCTGTCCAAATTGCGGTGCCCCGATCCCGATGCTCGGAGCCAAGCATTGTGAATACTGCGGCTGTGCGATCATTGAATTAAATATTCATGCATGGGCATTTCACCACGTAGAAGAAATTACCGCCAAATCGAATGCCCTCAAATAAGAAGGGATATCGTCACGTGCATTTTCCCCTCTTCATAATGCCAAGTGATCTCGCCCCCATTTTGTTTTACAATATCACGCATATTGGCAGTTCCGATTCCATGCTGTGAACGGTCTGCCTTTTTTGTTTTCAAAATATTTCCCTCTTTTATTTCACAGGAATTTATCATTTCCACAAACACGGCACGCCCGCCATGAGAAATATGAATTTCAAAAAACGGTTTTTCTGCTTTTTCCAATGCCTCTTTGGCATTGTCCATCGCATTCCCCCACAAAATGCAGCGTTCCCGATAATTCAGGTCAACCTCTGCCGGAAATTTTCCGTCTATTTCATAGGAAAAATCAGCATGATCTTTCCACTCATTGATTACATAATCTATAAAATAATCCAGAATAAAATCGCCCGTATGATTGACTGCATTTTGGTTATATTCAATTCCGATTTCTTCAATGTATTTTCGAATTTCCTCGATATTCCCTCGGTCTCCCAGCGCGTGAAGTACCCGCAAATGTTTTTTAACATCATGGCGGAACGAACGCATAGATTGATACCTTTTCCATTCACGTTCGTATACTTTTTCCTCTATTTCTTTTTCATGCTGCACCTTTTTCCGGCTGAAAACAAGATAAAAAAGCACTACACAGATAACAAGAGCGACAACGATACAAAGCATATTGAAAAAATACGTCTGCCGCATCGCCTGCTGTGTAATCTCGCCATTTAGCACAAGATAAGAGGTACCAGCCACAACACTAACACAAAGTAAGAACACCAGCACAAGCAGGATATACCCATACGATATCGTTTGTATAAATTCATAAACCTTCTTCCGTTTCCGATACACCAGTACCGTTAAGATAATCCAAAAAGCCATCCCCAATGTATTATCTATTATACTTTGTACAAAATTATGTTCATACCCTGTAACAAGCATATTAACACTCATTACCATTGTATCGACCATGGCAATTGCAATATACTCAATCAAAAAAACTACTAATTTTCTACCAAACTTCCCATAAAACAGCGCAAAAATAATAACTGCTCCCCGAATCGACTTCCATAAAAGCAGATCCACTCCTTGTTCACATAAGCAAATCCCTCCTGCAATATAAGCGACTACAGCAAACCACCATCTCCATTTTTTAAATTCAAAGCCAAATATCCCATATGTGATCAACAAAGTTTTTATCATCTCCGGCACAAGCCAGATCAGCCACTGTACTGCACTCATCATCTTATGCCTCCTTATAATAAGCCAGGTAGGCATGTGTCACTTCAGACTGTTTTCGTTTCGAAATTTGCAATTGTTCGCCCCCTATACTGATAATACCACTTTTAATCTTGTCAATTTTTGCAACATTAACAAGACATCCTCTTTTTATCTCCACAAAAGGACATCCTTCTAATCCTTTCTTTAATTGTTTCATGGATTCCCGAATCAACGGCTGTTCTCCCTCTTCCGTCACCATCCGGATATAGTTTCCGTCAGAATATATATATAGAATCTTTTCACTATCTGTGCCATGCACAATGCAATTGTTACGTTTCATGCGAATCGCCTGTGCTAACGCTTCCGGAAGTTTATCCTCAAGATTTTCCTTTTGCACAAATCGCAGCACATGTACGCCAAACGCTTCTGTCATCATCTCTTCGTGATCCGTAACAAAAATAATGTACGTCGCGCCTTCTTCACTCTGCAACGCTTCTTTTAACTCTATGCCTGTCATCCCCGGCATCTCGATATCCAAAATCAGGATGTCCGGCTTCTTACTTGTTTGCAGCACAAATGATGCACCTTCAAACAACGCAATTTCCGCCGGACATCCCATCTGTTCAAAAACCATTTCACAAACTTTATAAATCCGTTCTCTTTCTTCTGCATGATCATCACAAATCCCAACAACCATAACACTTACCTCCACAAGCCCAGTTTTCTTCCGTAACGATCCAAAAACTTTTTGTTATATTATTGATTTTATCATAATTTGCAGATATTGGCAAGAGGGGATTACTTTTTGTCGTATGATGTCATACGATATTCTCTTGAATTGTCGCCTTCTATCACATAGGAAACATAAAACTTATCTCCCTGTACAAACAAACTATTCAGCCATGCTTCACCGCTTAGTGCACTTGTAAACATCACTTTTTCCGGAACAACTTCTGTCATCTTTCCATTTTCCAGTAAGCATATTCCCTTTTCCGTTGCCGCATAAATCTCGTCATCCTGATTTACCGCAAAACAGATTCCCTACTGTGTGATCTGAGTTTCATATTCATCTTCTTTCTCACCAGTTGAAAGATCATAAACCGTAATCTTACTTCCTGTAGCGTCTACTGTAAATACCATATTTTCCCAAAATCAACAATTCACGACAAACGACAACAATTTAAGCGCGAAAAGCAACATTAACCTTCCCATTTGCCTTTCGCGGAAGTTTATCAACCTCCCGAGCAATAATATCTTTTTCCAATATCGGAATCCACTCTCTAAGTTTCTTTACATTTTCTTCAGAAATTTTGCCTTCCACTAACAGATACAATTTGGAATCATCAAAAGAACACACCATATTACTGCGAAAATACTTTTTCCAATTTTCTTCCAAATGTTCTAAACGGATCCGTCTTCCATTGATTTTCACTTCACGATTTTTTCGTCCTTCAATGTACAATAATCCATCTTCTAGATAACCAATATCTCCTGTATAAAGAACTCCATTATTTTCATCTTCTTTTTTCAAATCTCGATATGACTTTGCATAACCAAGACAAACATTATTCCCCTGATAACACACTTCATCGTCCTCTGATATCCAGATTTTTCCTCCCGGAATAGTCTTTCCTACACACCCTGCTTTTTCCAGGGCTAAAGAGGGTGGAAGATAACTAATCCTTGCTGTGGCTTCTGTTTGACCATACATAATATAAAAGAGTATTTTCCGTTGTATCGCCAGTTGTGCTATCTTTTCTTGAAGTTCTGGTTCCAGCCTTCCTCCCGCTTGTGTCAATATTTTGATCGATTTTGGCAGTTTTTCCAGCAAACAGAAGCGATTCATCATCTCATAATTAAAGGGAACTCCTGCAAATGAAGTCGCACCTTTGCTCTCAGCAAACTGCCAAAATTCTTTTTGTAATATATTTTTGTCCGTTAATAATAGCGATGCCCCACATAAAAGATGGCTGTGAATTACAGATAACCCATATGTATAATGAAAAGGTAATGAAGTTATCGCACGTTCATTTTGTGTCAATTTCAGATATTGGCAAATTGATACCGCATTGCTCTTTATATTTGTTTTGCTCAATCTTACACATCGGCTGTCTCCTGTACTTCCGGATGTTGTCAAAAGCAATGCCAGATCTTTTGACATCTCTGTTTTTTTCCAATTTGGAATCTCATAAATATTATAATCCTCTATCGCAATAAGAGGATTCCAGTTTTGACTTAAATACCCCCTACAGCAACATAAATATTTTGCTCTGTAAGCTTGTGTTATTCGCAAAACTTCTTGTTCTTCCAAATTGGCCGGTAACAAAAGCGGGACAATATCTTTTCGCATTAAAGAAAGATAGCATAATATACATCCTAACGTATTACGGCATACTAATACCGCTACCGTTCGTCCCCGCAAAACACTACCAATTTCCTTTTGGCTTTGTGCTATTTGTTGGTAAGAAATAGTTTCGCCGGATTCCAAATAAAGAGCTATATTTTCTTTATAACGTTCAAGGTTCCACATTGATTTTCTCCCTATTTGAAATGTAATAACTTTAAAACTCCTTGTTTTTGCTGTTTTTTTACTGGTCGAAGCCGTAGATACTGATCTAATCGATTTCCCGCAAAAAAATTGTATTTTTCCAACAATTCAATTAGAGTACCTTTGTTCTCATGTTTTTCTTTTTCAGTCTTCCACAAAATATGTCTTTTTTCTGTATCATATCCACAAATAATAACTTCTTGTCCCCAATCTTCTCCGGTCAAAATCATAAATCCTTGATCAATAAATGTTTTCACATCTTCAAAGATTTCCTTTTCTGCCCCAACTACTTCTTGGCAAGGAAAATAATATAGAAAAAAACCATTTATATAAATTGGATTATTTACCACTTGTTTTATACAAATTTCTTCTACCTCAATATGTTTTATCATCCATTAACCATCCTTTCTAAAATCACTTTTTCTGTAATAAGTAAATCTTCTGTCTTTGTTTTAATTCGGTCTGCCCATGCCGTCTTTCCTGTCACTTTATATTTCATACATCCACACAATATTGTATAAAAACCCTTTTTAATCAATTCATATTGATCTGCTATTTCTTTTGAACATATCTTTTCTTCAGAAAGAAACCGAATTCGCTCCAGCATCATAATCTTATGTTCATACGCTATCGACACCGATTGAATCGGGAATTCTCCTCCCCGTTCTATCGCAGAGCAGACATCATCGAAAAAAGCATGGATAGCATGTCTCCCATGAACCTCATCTTTCGGATATAAATAGTTTTGTATTTCCGTTTTACCCTTTTTCCATTCAAACCTTTTATTAAAATTTTCTCTTGGACGATATGTATTTACACTAATCACTCCTTTTACATCTCTATCATCATTTTCCAGCAGTGCTTGGACAAATTCTTCCTGCGTAATCTGAAAACGATGCCAATGTCCATCTTCCAAATACCCTTCGGTATATATGTGGTCTTTATCATACCCATAAATTAAGCAATAATGCCGGAAAAAATGCCTCTTATAAAACGGCGTCTCCGGCACATAATATTCATCCCAGTCTGCATAAATATAATATCCCGCTTTTATCAACCATTTTAGTCCTTCCAACATCTTCCACTTGTCGTTTTTGTTTTTTACCGGAAATGCAATAAACCCCTTTGTAAACACATCTTCATCTTCCCAAAAGATAGAATTTTCAAAGTCCAGAAACGCATCCTCTGGATCTTCTCTATGGTATACCATCTGGGCATATGTCTGATACACCCACCCAGACTTTATATGCCTTGATGGAAGAATACTGAATGGCATACCAATGTGAAGATATGCTTTTATCATCGGATCATAAATTGGCAAAACCACTGAATCTGTTTGCTGAATTTCATTCATAATTAAACTCCTTTCTTCTCTATTCTGCTCTCTGATTTTCTACACTTTCAACCCTTTTATGACAAGCGTCGCTTTTTGTAACGAACAGTCATTTCTATGAATATACCGCTATGCATATTTGGCAATTAATTTTGTCTTTTTCTTATTAAAATATATCTTTACATGAACTTTCTTAACAGCCTCTTCCTTCCCATCTTCATAAACATCATAAGAAATATCAATGTTGTTTTTTCCGGCTTTAAAATAGCGATAGCGAAGCTGTTGACCTTTTCCTAATTTTATATTATCCGCATCCTTATCCGGATCCCAATCACACGGAACACTCTTCCATTTCACTCCGTCATATTTAACCATGCAAAAATCCTGGAATGTTCCACCTGCCCCCCCATAAAACAACACTAATATTTCTTTTATTCCATCTGCGTCAAAATCTTTTGCTTTTAATTTGCAAAAATCGAAATTAAAGTAAAGGTCCTTCTCCTCACTTAAATTTATGCTTTCTTCATCTATTTTTAAAAGCAAATTCTTTTCATCATTACTTTCCAATTTGACTGCGGTTTTGTTCTGAAATCCCAAATCAAATTCCTTTTCCTGATAAGTTTTCTGCAAATTTGCATTATTTTCAACTTGCTGTTCAACCTGTTTTGTATCCTGCTGCTTTACATTTTTCTCGCTTCCACAACCTGTTAATAAAATAATACAAATGGCTCCTATAATCAATTTTTTCATCTAAATTCATTCCTTTCCAAAATTGCTTGAAATAAGTATTAAGTTTTACCGATTATTAAAAATAATCGGTAAAACTCTTTCCTATTCTATTTAGAACTATATCTATTAATCTGAACAATTTTCACATTCCCCACTGCAACTTCTGTGTTGTAGTACGAAACACCGCTTTTTCTGTTATAGAAATATTTAATTATTTCTTCCCAATTTTTCCCAGAATTAGCCAAATCTCTACTTTTAGTCTGCGATAATACACCTCCGTTTTTCTTTGCATATGAACTCACATTTTTATCATGAACATGAAATGCTGGAATAAGTCCATTGTTTGCATCATAGATATAATAATCCCAAATATTACTCACGGCTAAGGAACAATTTGTTTGCATTGCTTTATCTGGATTATAAACTTGATCCGCCTCCGAATCTTTTACATCATATCCTAAATCCGGATATTTTTTTGTATATTTTCTTGCAGCACCATAATTTTTAATCGCTAATGCACATGCGTTCAACGCATTTTGATTCCAGTTATATCCTACTTCCGAAACAGTAACAAACTTACAATATTTTTCAAATCCAACTACTTTTATTTGTTTTTTATTTGTTAAATAAACTTTTATATCTGCTGGATTTTTTTCAATTCCTTTTTTAGGTTTATCATAACTAACCGTTGATATAGCTTTTTCTTCCGATGTTGCCTGAACATTTCCTAAAATTCTACCATCCCCATCTAATATGACATACCTCTTATTTGTTCCATTTTTCAAGTATTCGTCTTCCACATAAGCCGACAATTCAATACTCACTTCATATACTGCTTTTGCTTGATCATATTCTCTCATTTGGGCAACAACAATAGCAGGATCAATAACTCTTTGTATGCTTCGTACTGTAGCCTCTTTTATATTATATATACCCACATGATTTATCTTATTATACTCATTATTGATGCAATTTAATACATCATTATAATACTCTCCTCCAAGCAACTTTGATGACACTAATTCATCATATTGTTTATTAGAAATCAATTCATAATATTCATATACTGCATCTACTTTATTATTTTTCTCTTTTGCTAAACTCATTGTTACATTAGGACACAGATTGCTGACAAGCAAAAATGTCAACAAACAACATACTACCTTTTTTAATTTGTACATTAAAATAACCTCACTTTGTTTTTATATTTATATCAAGTCAAAACCTTTCCGCTCCTCCACTTTTCGCACTCCTTTCTTAATATTTGCTCAAGGTTTCTCCCAAATATACTTTTCTTTGATTACTACTATATTACATAAGACATTGGAAAATTCTTCTCTTTCCCGTCTCCTCTGGAAACAAATTATCTTCCCTCTGAAATTCAACTTTGGCATACGGTATTTCTTCTTGAAGCAAGCGAACAAACAACTGCTTCATTTCTTCATTCCAGCTACGGCATACCAGTTTTACCTCAAACTGATCATACTCTTTTTGTAAAATTTGGTATTGCTTAATCGCATTATCTGTGATTTCATTTACAATTTCTATAACGCGAACAAAAATATAAGCTGTCCGACGCTCTCCATTTTTCATCTGAATCCAATCATTTTCACGCCCTTCCTGCAATTCCAGAACTTTTCCTTTCATACCGCAAGTGCATGTATTGGGCAAAAGTTTTCCCCGATCTCCTGTCCGGTATCGAATCAGTGGCATAACCTTGTTGTTTTTTGTCGTCACATAAATATCACCATCGATTCCATCCTGTCGTCGCCTTCCATTTTCATCCAGTATTTCCACATATACATTTTGTTCTATGCAGTGTAGATTTCCATTTGGGCACTCATAAGCGATTGAATTCATCTCGTTCATACCATATTGATTGGCGATTGGCACCTCAAAACATTCTTTTATTCGGTTCCGTAAATTCTTATGTAACATTTCCCCCGTCATTTCAATATAACGAAGAGTTTCTATTTTAGGTAAATGATGCATTTCCTTTACTTGACATAAAAGTTCTGCTATACAGGGTTGAAGAAGCAGCCATGCTGGTTCATAACTGCACATTTCTTTATAAATATCAACCAAACGTTCTTCTGTCAGATTTGCTTTTGAAAAATCCAAACCGTTTCTCACATAACGCTTTCCGTTTTCATCCTCGTTTTCATTTTGACCAACTGTATAAAACTGGCATTTTTTATCCCACGGTTCAATTCCGTAATATTTTCTTCGGTAAAACCATAATGGATACATTGATTTTTTGGCATCCTCTGCTCTCCAGTATACCTCAAGGCACTTTCCGGTCGAACCAGAGGTATGCGTATCCAACAATTCCTCATTATAAAAATCCATAATATATCTTGGCGGAATCATATCCCCTTCATGTCCAAGAATATCATTCTTTTCTAAAAGCGGAAGCTCACTAAAATCTTTATCAAAATTTTTCCATTCCAGTTTTTTCCCGTTTAATTTATTCCGATAGACTTCAACTTCCTCATATGCTTCTTTGACCATCTGCTCAAACATTCCTTATTCTCCCTCCACATATTTGTCCACAAACTCAATAAATGTATGTATATTTTCAAAAGCTTCCAGACTTTCCTCCATATCATCAAATTCAAGTTGAAACTCTTCCTCTATATCAGCCAGCAAACTGATCAGCGCAAGAGAGTCATACTTTAAATCACCAAAAAACGTGGTATTTTCTTTCAATTCCACCTGTACTCCTCGTGGAGCATTTAAACGAATTAATTCAAAAATAATTTCTTTTGTATCTTTTTTCAATTCTTTCACTCCTCTATTATATTTTTTCTGGAAGATAAATCTGTTTCCCTATTTTAATAAAGTTTTTCCACATATTTCTTTCTGTTTTTAAAAGATCACGAATAATTACATTTTGTTCTATCATCCGTTCTCTTGCATTTTCTTTGAAATATAACTTCGAAACTCCAGCCCTCAGTGTCGACCATCTCTTTTCTGTTTCTGCACATACTTCATGCAATTCATCAAGCGCAGAAAGTTTATTATACTGTTTCAAATATTCAAACAATAATCGATTGGCTTTCATACGACAATTAATCTGCAAGATGTACATTACTGTCATATCTCGATAAAAGCCTTGTCGATACTGATCTTGTGTAAAAACCCAAAAAGAATCATGCAACAATGGTCGTATGGAACGACATATCTTTTTTGCATTTGAAACCAATTTTTTCACCGTATATAACTGATTCATTTCATGTAGTGTCCGTATTTCCATCGCAAATGCATGAAATGCCAAGGTATTTGCTTCTGACATTGCAGTCGCCAATAGCTCTTCTTCCACTAGAAATTCTCGATAACATTCATTATCCGTTTCCATGACATAAAATTTATTCTGCTCTTCATCATATCCATGGATCAAAGTATAATGCTCTACATGATGTTTGTTATAACAACAATTTCCCTCAATCCAATAATACAAATCAACGCCTGCTTGAACCAGATATCCGTTCTCAATCCATTTTTTTATGGTATCAATTGCATTGGTTACATTATTAAAACGTCGTTTCTCAACAATATCCAATACTTTTTCCCTTAATTCAATAAATTGCTGATGCAAACGTATTTCTCCAAAAAATTCTCCTGATGGCGAAGGTACTCGCAGAAGATCATACGTATAATTATTTTCATAAAAATGAACTTTGTATTTCTGATTCATACTATATATTATAGAATACAAAGTTTCTGTATCACAATCCAGCCAAAATTCATTGTATGGAATTATTGGAATTTTATAATTCAAAACTCCCACCCCCTTTATTTTTCTTATAATATTACCTGAATCCGTGAACCTTGTTTCAAAATGAAAAGGCACACAGGAAATGTTTGCCA
>OKXB01001478.1_pt1 | contig 22561 bp, 23 predicted proteins | sample 1601731 | NCBI WGS metagenome assembly OKXB01 (sample SAMN04414077, study PRJEB24778) | human gut metagenome | material: faecal | host: Homo sapiens
TGCTAAATATTACCTATTTATATTTTATTTATTAGTTTTACTCTTTTTTACTGTAATTTTTAAACTTAAAACAAATTAAAATATTCTATTACACAAATACATAAGTAATTGTATAGTATTAATACTATACAGTTATACTAAGAAGCAAAAAAGATATTTTAATTTTGTTATTATCCATACTACTTAATTGAATTAAGACAATAATTGTATTTTATAGATTAATTTATTTCTATATTATTTTAAACAACAAACTTAAAATATAAATAAAAAGAGCCGAGTCTAATTCAGCTCATTTTATATTACCTTTCTAGCACATAACTTTCATATCCACCAGCAATATTAACAACATTATATCCTAATCTTGATAAATAAGAACATAGTTTATGACTTGTCATACCACGGGTACAATAAAAATAATATTTTTCATTCTTATTCAAATATTTAGAAGGATTATTAACCAATAAAGTATACTCAATATTTTTTGCACCTGTAATATGATTATTATTATAGCTCATACTATTTCTTATATCTATTATGTTGATGTTACCTATTAATGGAATTAAACTAGGGACAGTAATAGTTGACATCATATAATACCACCCAGTTTAATATATGCACTAAAATTATTTTGCTAAAGTCAAATAGCCCTCTTATTAAGAAAAATCAACACATAATGTTGATTTATTCATCACCAAAGAAATCATCAAAGAATTGATCATCAGAAATTTCTTCATTAGAATCTTTATTTTTATCCTTTTCTTCATTCTCTATATTCTGTTTAACTTCTATGTTATCTTTCACAACATTGGATTTATCTTTATCAACCTCATCATCAAAATCCAATAAAGAAGTATTTTCACTCTGCGAAGATTGCTCTTCAGCTTCTGCTTCTCTTTTTTCTTCTTCCTCAAGTTCAGCTATCTTAGCATCTATTCTTTTAACTAAATCATCTATATTCATACCACCACTTGGTATTGAACTATCTTTTTTATCAAATAATCCAGGCATTCCACCAAACATTGGTGGTAATCCACTAGGTATCATTCCAGGATTATTTCCTGGCATTATACCACCTGGCATACCTCCAAACATTGAATCAAATTTTTCTTTTGATTTAGCTTCAACAAAAGATTTAATATCAAATAAGTGAAGTGGCATTTTTTCTCTAACAGGATACTCAGACTTATCATATTTTTTACCCCAAGCACCATTTTGTTCCAAAATAAAATTAGGAGTTAATTTTGTCTTAAAAGGCATTTTTCTAAGTCTTAATACAACAATCGTCCATTTTGGAAGTCTTTGTAAATCACTTACTGTTGCAAGAGGAGTAGAAGAAGTTTTTTCTTTCTCTTTAGATTTCTTTTCGCCACACATCTTACTTAATTCTTCAAGAGCAGCAAGTTCACTACTAATAAGATAAACTATATTACCACAATTACCCTTAATAGTTTCACCATTTTCTTTACCATATACCTGATACAATTGAGCAAAGTTTTGAATTATAAAACTAAAGCGAATTGCTCTACTTCTTGCAGCTGTAACCATTGTAGTTACATCTTTAAGTGGAGGCATGTTAGCAAACTCATCTAATATAAAATTAGTTCTAAATGGAAGTTTTCCACCTGATTCTTGTGCGACATCTATTAAAGTTTCATAAACTTGTTTAATAAAAATAGTAACTAATGAATGATATGTCTTCTTTTCATCTTGAACAACTATAAATACAGCTGTTTTTGATCGGCCAATATCTTTCATATCAAAATCACTATGTGAAAGCATTTCTGATAAGTTTTCTCTTGATGAAAATAACTTTATTTTTTGTTTAAAAACAGATAAAATACTGCTCTTCGTATCAGATGGTGCCATTAAAGTACTAGACACATTAACATAAGCTGGAGATGCTTGATCTTTATAACTAAAATACTCTTTAATATATGTTGTATTTCTAAACTTTTCTTCACCAACTGTAGTCATTAAATTAATAGTATTTAAATTAATTTCTTCTTCTTTAGCATCATCAAATAAAGCAAGAGCAAGACCTGCAAAATAGTCAGCAGATGTTTTTTCCCAGAATGGATCAGCATTTTGCGATTTTTCATCATATAGAATATTCATTGCTAGGTCATCAAGCAACTCATTAGCCTTATCTGAATTACCTTCTTTATACAAAGAATATGGAAGCGCAAGTGGATTCCAACAATTACCTTTCTGTGGATCACGAAAATTTAATAAAACAATATTATAGCCTTTTTCACGAAGTTCATTTGCGTTACGCTCATAAATTTCACCCTTAGGGTCAGTAATAATCATAGACTGATGACTCTTTGCAAGTAATTTAACCATTGGTTGAACAAGCATTTCTGTTTTACCGGAACCTGTTGAACCAATAATTAAATTATGATATTCACCATCATCTACCCATATTTCTTTACCATTATTAATAAGAGGAATTCCACCATATTCTGACTTTTCAGCACCAGGTAATACCATTTTTAATTCTGATTTCATATCTTTTTCTTTAAGCCAATCAGAATATCCAGTTTCCTGTTTTTTGCCAATAACAATTCCAGGTCCACCCTTTTCACGTTCAAATATTGAAGAAGATACCGTAGATACCATTCCAATAAGTGCAGCTAAATAAAAGACCATTGTAGGAAAGAAATAACTAGTAGTAAAAGCTGGTATTGGATTTAAACCATGAAGTTTATTTTCATGAATAAATGATCCAACATTAAGGACTGCAATTGCAACCAAATATAAAAGTACGATTGCAAAAATAATTATTTTTTTTAAATCATCAGTATTTATTCTAAGTTTTAATTTCATTTCACATCGCTCCATTATATTTCATTATTTTTTTTGTTCTTATTAACAAAGTAAACAATTGTTGAACCTATTATAACCAAAACAATAACAATTGTACATATAGAAAATATATTTTTCATAAAATTTTTACTTTTTCCCATATCAAAATTAATTTTAATATGAGCATTTTCTATATCAGTAAATTTCCAAGTATATGTATCACCATTTACGTTGGTAGCATTATGACTACTAACATAATACGGAACTACTATAGAAAAATCTATGTTATCAGGTTTACCATATAAATCTAAATAAGACTGAACATTATCATTAATATATAAATCAAATTGAACTTTTTTACCCTTAATTTTTATAGAATTATTATCTATAAATTCCTTGAATAAAATTGAATTATCTTTAAAATCACCTAATGATAACCAATCCTGAGTTACACTTGAAGAATCAGGATTAGATAATATATTATATGGATAGCCTTGAAAGAAATAATATATTGGATCAATTAAATCACTCTGTAAGTTATTATTTAATCCACTTATTGTAATATTCTCATTTATATTCTTTTTATTAAAAGAAACTTTGTATTTAATATCACATCCACTAACAATAAATAGTAATAACAGAATTATTATATATCTTACTTTTTTCATACTTGTTCCTCACTTGATATATTTCTACTACAAGTAGTACCTCTTACTGTATCAGTTGTAAATAAAACAGTCGCAGGAAATTTATTAGAATAATCTGAATTATAACTTAACTCAAGATGTAAATGTCTACCAGTAGAAACACCAGTAGTTCCCATAACTCCAAGTATAGTATTATAAGTAACCGTTTCACCAACAGATACATTAACTGAACTTAAATGAGCATAGGTGGCATATACTGTTTTCCCATTATATGTACTTTTTATACGAATATAATTTCCAAAACCACCACCACAACTACAAGCACTAGATAATGAGCTAAGAGAGGCACCAGCAATATAACGACTAGCATCGGAAGAAGGACATATATTGTAACATGAATTATTTACTACTACTACTTCTCCCTCCATTATAGGATATATATTAGGAGATGTAAGAGAACTAGCAACTGAAATATCATTTGCATTATGTGCACGACAACCAGGAGTACTACAATAATCAGTTGAAACAGAAACATAATTAGTACCACACTCATATGTAACACCTTTAATAGTTCCAGTACCACCTATACCACCAGTCCCACTTCCTGACGTATCACTAAAAACAGTTTCATCATTAAAATAGTCAAACAGTTCTTTAACTGAATATATATTACTGTACAAAGTTGATGCTTCTTTCTTCTTAATATCATCAGATTCATCTTTCATACTACAATTATCACAATCTAAATATAAATGCTTTATAAAAACATCTTCAGTATAATTCTCATATAATTGATAATTAACGTATTTTCTTACATTTACACTAACATATTCCTTTCCAACTTCAAAATTTCCAGTTGGAATTTTAGCACCTCCCGCTAAATCCTCAATTATTTTTTGTATATCAGAATCGGAAGATTGACCACCAATTGTTTCCACCTCTAATTGTCTTAAATCATATTTAATATTTTTATATTCCCATGAATTAGGGTCACCACTAGTCATGTATTTTTTTGCATAAGACGCAGCCCTTTTAATATTACATATTGCATCTAAAGCACTGCCATTACCAGAGCAACCATTCCCATCATCAGATGTTATATCTCTCAAAATATCCCAATCACTCCATATTTGGTTAGAATTATCACAAATTATAGGGTCACCATCTTTATCAACACCACATTCCCATTGTTTATATTCAACAGCTCCATAATTAACAGAATTAGCTACCATATACCCCAATAATTTTCTTGTACCAGGATAAATATAATAAACCTGACCACCTTTATCTCTCAAATTATAGTAAAAATCCTTATTTTGATTATTAGAAACTATACTTTCTCCATTATAGTCTTTTTCTTCCTGTTTTACTGATGAAGAGCCATATTTATTTATATAATTATTAAAATCATCTAATGTTTCAAAATTTTTAATTTCCTGTTCATTTTTATCTATTTCTTCATTAATTTTTAAATCTAGTCTATCATCCTCGAAATTTACTAATCCCTGATTTTGAATTGTAGAAATAAGCAATGACAAATCAATTTGTTCATTACTATTTCTTTTAAAATCTATTTTTTCATACTGTTTCTTTCCATCAGAGAAATCCTGAAAAATCTTTATATCTTCCTTAGTAAATCCTTCTAAGTTCATTCTCATTAATAAATCCTCTTTATTTGATGTAGAAGAATTGAATATTCCTCCTGTAAAAGAGTATGTAGAAATAATTGGTAAAAATACAAGTACAGCAGCTAAAATAATTAAACAGACAACCCCTAAAGCTGGTGCAACGGCACTAATTATTGCAGCATATTTTTTAATTTTTATTATTTTGTTTACTGCATCACTAGCACCTTGTGCTATACCCTTACCAGTAGTGTTTTTTTCATTATTGTTGTCCATTTAATCACCTCCAACTAAATACTTATTTTATAATCCACCACCATTACCAAATGAATCTAATTCTTGTTCAGTCGCTACTACATTAATACGCATACGTCTACTACCACATACGAATAATGCTTCACCTTGACTATATTTTTTTATACTATCTTTTTCATTATCATTTAAATCAATTAATCTTGCTAAATCTTCAACAGCCTGCTTCTTTAAACCCATAACAAGATAATATGATGCATTATCAAATATAGCCTTACCTTGTGTAATAACCGTAGAATCACAGAAATCACTAGGTTGTTGTGTAATAATAATTGTACCAGTATTATATTTACGAGCACGTCTTTGTATTTGAGCTAAAAAGTCTGCACCAAGAGCATTTCTACCGCCAAGTAAAACATGTGCTTCATCTACAGTAAGTACTGTATTATGACTTCTATCAAGAGTTAAACTCCATGCATATTTTAAGATATTAAAGAATAAAGCATTACGAATACTTTCTTCAGAATTCATTAATTCTTTTATATTAAATACAATAAAATCACTATTAGGATGAATTGTAGTATGTCCATCAAAATAATATTTTAACTCTTTAGTAAGTGGTCTAATTTTAAGTTCAAGGCGCTCTAAAACATCTTTTTCATGACTTTGATCTGGCATAGATAATAATTTACCTTTTATAGTTGCATAAACATCCTTAAATGTAGGATAATCATTGGATGTAAACTTAGAAAAATCTGTATCAAATCCCATACCAAATCGACGATATGTTTCTTGAACCATTTCACTAAACATCGTAATAACGTCCTCCTCTATTTCAGGATTATAATACTTTAAGAAGGCTTTTATTGATTGAATTGTTCTAGTAAGAACAGTATAACCAAGTCCCTCTTTCATTTCTTCTTCATCAGCATCAACAACAACTTCAAGTGGATTTATCATACCAAATTCTCCACCCTTACCAAGATCAATGAAATCACCATCATATAATTTACACATTCCCTCAAGTTCACCTTCAGGATCAATTACAACAACTTGATAATTATTTCTTAAATGGGATCTTATCATTAACTTAGCAGCCGTAGATTTACCACTACCAGATGTACCAAGAATAATCATATTGGCATTATTTCTATTATGTTCTTTCTTAATTTGATATAAAAATTGATTGAATAGAATAACACCACCTGAAAAGTCTGTTCCAAGTAGCATTGATAATCCGGGATCCTTAATACTATCAAAAATAAATGGATACATGGCAGCAAGAGTAGGAGCTGGAATTGGGGTACCAATTCTATCTTCTATACCTTGCTTAGGGAATATTGGTATCATTGATTTAAATACTGCTTCTTGTTCAAATCTAAGTGGAAAAGCATTCATTTCCATAGATTCCAAATAACTACGAATCTGTAATTTTTTAGCAATCATTTCATCTTGAGAATCAGCTGTAATCATAATATGCATTTGAAAATCCCATATTTTAGCCTGACTAGCTGCAAGTTGACTTATAAAAACTTCCAAAGATTCATAGTCTTGACGTATTCTTTCTTGAATAGTCTTATCGTTTTCTTCTTGATACCTTTGCTTTAAATCAGCAATTTCCTTATTTAACATTTTTCTGATTACAGAAAATGGTAAAGGTAAATGTTTCATACAAACCTTAACACCACTAATACTAGTAAGTGTTGACAAATAACCAGGTCCTATATATTTAGGATAAGATACTACTGTAAGAATAGTTGTTAACTTATCGCTTATAGTAAAATCAGCACTTCTAAAGTGTAATCCTTTAGGTGCAATTTGTGATTTTATGTCCATGAACTCACCACCGTTCCAAATGTCGTATTTTGACCACCATTTAAGAAATTATCAAGAATCATTCTTAAATCATCGTTAGATGTTTGTTGTGTTTGTAATCCTGCTTGAGCAAATGTTGCAATTAAATTACGAATTCTTTTAGCAATCAAATCATCTTTCTTTTCTTTAAATAATAAGAAATACTCTGTATCAACAACATTATTTGTCATAAACATATTAGCCTTATTAATTTCATCAACAATTAACTTTCTTCTTGTTGGACTAGTAACATCATTATATAAGGCCTGTAAATTAGATAAATAAACATGTATGTCAACAGGTCTATCTGCAACAATAATCCAAAATTCATAATCAATCATATTATAAACATTTTTTAAATTATAAATAACTGCATTTTGTGTATCCTGATCAAGAATAAAAATATTCTTGGGCATTATTTTAACACCAGTCACTTTTTCTTTATTATCAAGAATGATCATACCATTTTCAATGTTTTTGACAGGAACAAAATCCTCAGTATATTTACTTCGATTCACTTTCGCCATCACGACAACACCAACCCTTCCATATAAATTTTTGCCTTGTAGTTATAAATGTATGAAAACTAGTTAAAAACGTCAAAGTATTGTGATAATTTGGTATAGGGAAAACTAAAAATCCAGTTACCAAAGCAGGAGCTAGAGCAATCATTGCAAAAACTAGCTCCTCAATAGGTAAAGCAATGAGTAAAATTAATGAAACTAAAATTCCACTACCAAATATAATTAAATCTTTAACATTAAATAATCCAAAAATCAACATAGATTTTTTTGCATTAGCTGGAATCAAATATTGATTATCCATAAAGTATCACACCCCTTTTATTAATGTGGTCTTCCTCCACCTCCACGTGGAGGTTTATTGTTGTCATTTTTTCGATTAATTTGGGCTTGCCTATATGCATCACTTGATACAACATTAGCTCTTTCTTCTTTAATAGTACCTTTTGCATTATCCCAACCATCGCCGTCCACAATATCTGGCATACTAGAAAAACCATCCAAATTTGAATTTTGTTTCTTTATATAGTTCATATTTGAAATAACACTCTTTATTGTTACATCACCTTTTGAAGCACTCATTTGCGTTGTAATATAGTCTTTCTTTGCCTGATTTAAAGCGGCATGATATAAATAATCTGCATTTGTTATATCCTCCGCTGTAGCCGTTCCCGATTCTCTTAAAGCATCAACCCTATTTTTTAAAACATTTACATTTAAATTGTTAAAATTATGAGTATTTCCATCAACATCTGTCCACTTTCCAGATACAGACTGTCCACCTTTTCCTTTTATCAATTCCTTTTCTACATATGTATCAAGATCAGCTTGTTCTTTTAAGAATTTGTCATATGCTTCAACCTGTTTATCAAATTTTGATGCACCAGATTCAATACCAGCAAGATTATTAATACCAACACCGGCTCTTCTAAGCACACCACCTGGTCCACCATCACCAGCAAGTTGTCTAGAAGTTCTCAAATTTCTTGCATCAACTGTTCCTTTTAATCCATAACCTGCAGCCTTTAATACATTACCCTTACCACGACCAGTTACTCCAGCATGAATTCCTCTAAAAAAACCACTTGTTGCTCCTCCTAATGTACTACCAATCGTTCTATGAATGCCTCGACCTTCTCTTATTCCATTATATAAATTGGCTGCTGCTCCTCCGGCCATAGCTCCAATTCCACCAATTGTCGCAGCAGCAAAAGGAGATTCACCAATTTTTTTCAAAGGATTTAATTCAAATTTACCAGATAATTTAATTCCTGTAATATCTTCAATCAACTTTGGAACCTGTTTGGCAAACATCAACGCACCAACAATAATAAATACATGAATTATGGCATTTGGTTCCCCATCACCATACCAATATGACAATTGACTACTATCTGATACTATTTTGATTATATAAATTGCAAAATAGATTGCAATTAACCTTATGAATAAATCAGCATATGTACTTAAACAACTCCTCATCCATTTTTGGAACATGCCACTTTTTGACGACTTTGGATCAACATATGAAATTATTGGTATTGGTGCAATTATCTGTAAAAATCCTAATTTAACAGACCTTACAGCTACGTCAAAACAAAATATTAAAAATATCCATGCAATAAATCCACCAGCAATTGTACTTATCACATACGTATATTGAAATAAATAAATATCTGGATCATCTACATATTTTGCAGTAATTAAATTTATTAGTAATTGATAATCCTGTTTTTGCTGAGCCCATACATATGTTGCTCCCATTCCAATACCAGGATGTGATTCCTTATTATCATCAATTATATTTGCTTGTTGTGTAGATAAATTATTCATACACTTAACAAATCCTAAATTATCATTTATATATCCTATTCCACTCGCGCCATTTCTTTTTATTTCTTCGATTGTTGGCATTGCATATTCCTGACCGTTCATAGTACAAACTGTATTTCCAAAATCATCGCTTGATAAGGCAGGAATTTCCTTTTCATTCGGTTTCAAAAATGCACTTAAAACACTAAAAGACATTGTACGATGAACATCTTCATCATTTATCATATTAGATTGACTTTTCCCTAAGATTATTTGACCAACTATATTTTCCTTTAATACTATTCGTTGTAAATTATATGCTTGCTCGAATATAGTAGGTGTTATTACAACTAATAACATCACAATAATAATATTTTGAATTAATTTTCCAATACCTTTCTCATTATTGGTAAAATTATCTGGATTAATAATATATTGAATAATCGAAAAAGAAATTTTAAAAAGCATTATTAATGCTAAAAAAACATATACTCTAGTTGCAAATTGCTCTATAACGCCAGATTGAAATACCCTTGTTTTTGCAATCAAATTAAAGGCAGTATAAAAGACTTCAATTAATCCATAGACAATTCTATCAAAAACAGAAAGAAGCTGTCTTACTAAATCTAAAACCCAAGTCATCAAATCACCTCCCAATATTTAATAGTAATGATTAACTTTAATAATAGTAAATTGACACAAATTGCATATATATCATTTAATGCTATACATATTAAACATTAGCAAACAAGTTTTACATCAATATCAAAATTGCTACTTTCTAATGGTTGTTTTGGTTTAAAAGTAATTACTGTTTTTTGCCAATTACATTTTGAAAATTTTGAATCTTTTAGTTCTTTTAAATCATCATCATCAATAAATATAGATATACTATTAAAATTAAAAGTTATATTATTATTTTTTTCCATAGCACTAATAATAACGTCCTTCTGTTTTTCATATAAATATTGAATATAAAATTTTCTGCCAATTTCTTCAATTGACTTTTTAAAAACTGTATTATTATTTTTTTTGTTGATAAAAATTGTAACAATTAATACAATAATTATCAAAATACCTAGCCCAATAATAATTTTAATTTTGTTCTTTTCATCATTCACAATATCCTCTCCCTACTATTTCAAACGTAAACCACAAAATGGTGACTCTGATTCAGAAATTTTGCTTATAATATCGTTAACACTAAAGATATTAATAACTAATTGTATTAAACTAGGGACTAAAACCAACAGTCCTACACATATTAAACGGTTTAGTAAACGCTTATAGAAAGTTTTAACATTTTTGTCATCAGAAGATGCAAAGACTTTTATAGAATCAACACCAGTTAAGACAACAACAAGAACAATTGCTCCAATCCTTAGTAATTTTAACACAGAACTAAGCCAATTCCAAAATTCATTTGCTTTTAAATATGTGCAATCATTTACTGCACCTATATCTAAATTGTCCTTGTCTTGAGGAACAATTACAAGACTATCACTAGTTGTTACACTAAAGCATCCATCACCGCAATCCTGTGTTGTAAGAATAATTGTTGCATAATTATAATCACTATAATTATACTCTGTATTCTTACCGACATAATTCCAAAAAGCATCACCAACAATGCCCTGCCAACCTCTTAATGCAAGAATTAAAAGATTAGATTGTGCATCACTAAATGAACTATTAAGCGAATCTGAAAATTGAGGTTTACCAGTATTTCCTAACTCAACAAATGTTAACATTGCATATATTTTTGCAGGGCAACTATTATTTGAAAAAATCTGTTCAACTAATTCCTTATCCAAAATAATTGGTACAACTTCTTCAAATATTTTACGACCTGAAGCAGCAGTATGAAATTTTTCAAAACAATTACTACATTGAGAGCTATTTAACAATGCATACAATGAGTTATCATCATAATTATAGTTTAAATTTAAATCTATTTCCGTTCCAGAAGAAGAAATTCGAATTTTCTTTAAATCACTATCATGTATAAATGTATAATTGATATCAGTAAATGAATTCTGCCCAATTGTAGGTGAACAAGAATTTTGTTCACTTAAATTTCCTGGTGTCACACAGACATTTTGGCTCCAAAGAGCATTTCCATAAGGGTTATCACCATCACATTTTTCATAATATTCTTTAAATCTAAAAACATATAAATGATTATCAAAAGAATTAAAATTATAAACAAGTTGCTCTGAAGAACAATTTTCACCATTTTCAATAGAATCTAATACAGGAGATAAGTTTATTAAAGAAGAACTTGATTCATAAGGTGTTTTGATAAAGACACCAATATAATGATCTTCCTGCCCATCATTTTTAAGTTCAGCAAAATCAAAAGTGCGTGTATCGCCAGCAATAAATATATGACTGTCACTTAAATCTGAAAGCGAATCTCTTGTAGCTTTTTCACATCCATCACATGAGTATGTAAATTTCACTTTTTTGTTATCACTATCAATTTCTATTATATATTTTCCATAAATATTGGATTGATTATCAAGTGATTGATCAGACGCTTCATGTGGAATAACTTCATACAAGCAAGTCGCTTGAGCATTTGCTTTGCAAAAAAACGAAAAAAATATCACGAAAATAAAAGTAAACAATAAAAAATTAAACTTTTTCATAATAATCCTCCTTAATGTGATGTAACATTTTTATTAATATCACTTTTTCCTCTAATTATTTCCATAGCGCATTTAACAGGAGATTCACCACTGGTTCCTGTTTCAGGTTCTACAAATCCAAGCACAAACTCTACAACAACAATTACTAAAAAAACTAATAAACCAGTAATAATTCTTTTAACACAACTTCCTTGATATTTTTTTATATCTTCTTCTTTTTTTGCAGTAATTGCTCTACCTAAATCAAGCATAGCGAAAATAACTAGCAAAATAGGAACAACTATTTTGATGCCCAAGTACAAGTAATGTATTAAATCTCCTATTGTTTGTGGTATACCACGACCATCACCTAATATTCCATTACAATAAATACCATTCAATATTTCAACCATACCAGAATCACTCCATCTATAAAGAATTATACACTATAATATTACCATTGTCAAAGAATTTGAGGTACTAAAAAAATAAAAAAATGAAAGTTCCCACCCTCATTTTTCATTAACAATTACCATTAATAACTGCATTAACACAATTCCAAATAGACGTTGACTCTGTATTTCCAGAATTTGCAAAATTAAATACTAATCTAACAATTGAAAATACTAAGAAGACAAGAACAGCGACTATTAATTTTTTCAGGAAAGATCCCTGCGCTTTTTTGATTTCATCCTCTTTTTGGGCAGTGATTGCCTTTGCAAGTTCTATCATACCAAAAACAATCAAAAGAATCGGAACAATAACCTGTATACCCAAATAAATATAATGAACAATGCTCACTAAATCACCTGGTATCCCCTTTTCGCCGATAGTCCCTGCACACGCAAAATTTTTACTAGTACATTTTGCCAAAATACTAAATAGTTGCATAAAAATCACCTATTTCTTTGTACATTTTTTTGTTGAACCTTTAACAAGTTCACACATACATCCCCAAACATTATCATGATCGTTTTCATCTAAATCACCTGTTGCAAAATTAAATACAAATTGAACAACAGTAAATACCAAGAAAACAAGGACAGCAACAACTAATTTTTTCAAGAAAGAACTTTGTGCTTTTTTTATTTCATCTTCTTTTTGAGCCGTAATTGCTTTAGCAAGTTCAATCATACCAAAAACTATCAAAAGGATTGGAACAATAACTTGTATACCCAAATATACATAATGAATAATATTTTGTAATGTACCAGGAACCTCTGTTCCAATTACTCCATCACACATTGTAGTTTCTAACACATTAAATAAATCTAACATAAAATATAACCTCCCTAATTCATAACTATATCTTATACTAAATTTACTTAATTGTCAACTTTTCTAAGATAAGTATGTATATTATTTTACATTTTTAACCAAATAACCTCTTTTTTTTCTTTTCTTCTTCTTTATCTTCCTGTAATTCAAATCCTAATTTAATTAAGAAAACATTTACAATATAGATATTTTTTTCTCTTTCATCTAATGGTGGCATATTAAAGAACACCTTAGATCTAGATTCATATTCAAAATCTAATATATCTTTCTGATTTAATAAACTTTGATTTATTACTATTTTTTTACCTTTATATGGTGCTAATCCTTTTGGATTAAGTAACATATATTTATTTAATTTAATAATTGATGGTTCAATTAAATAAATAATATCAGAACATAAACTCTCTACATTTTTAGCATCATTTAAATCAACTAATATAGCATCTTTATCCATATTTTGATTTATAAAGTTACCAAGCTCATTAGCATTTTTACTAAACATTTTCTTATTATTTGGAAAGTACATAAAGTCTTTTTTATCTAATTCTACTCCAACTACATCATAATGTTTTTGTAATTGATTTAACATTATATATAAAAGAGTTGTTGCACCAGATTGTTTAGTAATATTTTTGATACCAATGACTCTAGCTCCTTGTCTTTCCAAATAAACAGTTTCTCTCTGAATTTCTGTTTTAACAGTAGGATTGGCAGCCACTTGAATCCCATATCCATTTGCATCTAATTGTTGTATATGAGCAACATCTCTATACGAATTTGGATGATTATATAAATAATTAATTCCTTCAACAGTTTGTGTAAAATTATATATACCCATAGATATTAATTTAGATTGAAATGCTGGTGATGAACTTTCAGGATCATCATCTAATAATAATATAATTTTATCTGCATCTATAGAAATAACTAATTTTTGCAAATTATCTATTTTTTTATAATCTTTGATAGCTGTTATATCTAAAATCATTCTATTAAAGAATACTGTTTTAAATGTATCAACTATTTCATCAATAGAGAATTGTCCATTCATTGTCTTAATTGTTTCAATATCAAGTCCTTGTAACATAGATTGATATTTATTTGATATTATTACGTTCATATAATCACCTCTTATTCTACTTTAAAGAAAGTATAACTATCTGCATATAATGGGAAAGAAAAAATATCATTTTTACCAAACAATGGTAATTCAAAGTACATATAGGTTTCAATTCCATAACGCCAATTATTCTCAGTATCCATCATACTATAAATACTGAAATTATAATCCGAGCTTTTCCAACAATTTACTTCTTTTAATGAAGAATTATTTTTAAATTCATCTAACTTTTTGCAACCATTAGATCTACCAATAGTAACATTATAACCCATATTATTAAGAAGAGATAGGATTTCTTTTTCTGCTTCTCCATCATTCTTAGTCATTACTGTTTCTGCATTTTCGCCATATGCACCATGTGATTGAACAATATTAAGTATTCCATTTCTTGCTTTAAAAGCCTTCGTATAGCCAATAGAACCTGCAAGTAACATCATTACAACAATAAAAATTGTAATAATGATTAATAATAACTGTGATCCACCTATTGCTTCTCTCATATACTAACACGCCCCATTTTCATAATCAGTAAACTGATATATTGGATTTGTTTTTGATGTAATTGGAATTTTCATTGATATGTTAAAAGGTAAATCAATATAAATATATGTTTTAATTTTATATGTTATATAGTAATTACCTCCAACATAATTATCTCCTTCATTTTTATTACTGCGAGAACAAGTTAAAGAGAATTCGTGTTTACTATTTTCAGCAAGACATGAACCACCTTCATTATTTAGACACTTGGTATTTGATTTTACGCGATATCCAAGATTTTTAAAAATTCTGTCCATATCTTCTGCCGAAAAGGAATTATAACCTTCAAATTTTTCAAGTGAATTTGCCAACTGACTATTTATTTTATATCCCTTATAATATATTACTGTACCTGTAAGTAAAAAGGACATAAGAATAAAGAATACAATAAATATATACATAACGGCAGTCCCACCTATACTTGTTCTCATATTTTCACCTTCCTGAGTAAAATTTTATTATTTCTCTTAGTTTGTTGTTGTATCTGTTTTACATTGTTCACAAGTTCCATTTGCCCCAGCACATAGTCCTTGTGCTTGACAATCAACGTTTTGCTGCGTTTTAGTCAATAAACCTCTAACCAAAACTGTTCCTGCTGCTAATACAATTCCTATTAATACAACAGTAACAATTGTCATATTTGCTTCTCCTGATGCTTCTTTCATTAGTAATCCACCTCCTTCTACATTTTCCATATTTATTATAATACAAAAGTTTCTTTATTAAAAGTGTCTATACATTTACTATGCATTACCCATCATCATAAACATAGCAGCAAACAATATTAAAATTGATAAACCGCCTGTTACAAATAACATACGCATTGTTTTAGATTCCATCGTTCCAAGCCTTTCAGCATATCTTTGTTCACGTGATTTATTTTGGAGTGATGATACGGTTCTTGAGAACATTAACAATTGTTCTTGTTTATTTTCTTGTGATCCTAAACTTAAACGATATAATAAACGCATCATACGCATTGAATCTCTAACTGGATATTCTTTAGCAAAATCCATATATGGATCTACTGATGAATCACCGGCTTCAATTCTAGCAATCATTCTCTCCAATCCTGGTTTAAAAATTTCTGGAGCAGTTGCTATTGATCTTCTAAGAGCAACTGGCACTGTATAATGTTGAATCAAGATTTCCAAACTTTTTAAATAGTATGGAAGAGTCCTATTAATATCAAACAAATGTCTTTTATAATAGTTTTTTAATTTTACATAATCTAGTTTAAATGCTGCATATCCTATTACTAAAGCAAGTATTATATTAATAAATGTAAAGTTAGCTATAAATATAAATAACATAAGTATAATAACAAATACCATTAATTTAATTCTTTTATCAAATAATATATCAGCATTTGCATCATTACCATATCTTATATTTACTAAAAATTTATAGTCATCTTCCATAAGCATTCTACTATATGGTCTCATATCTTGTACAAACTTATTGGAATTAATTAAATTCCTGTATTCAAATATGAACACTAATATTATTATGATAATTATAAATTCCATTATTCAGCACCTACATTCTCATTATAATATTTTTCACCATTTAGTAGGAAAAAACTATTAATTAGTATTATAGCATGTAATATTACCACAACCCACCATGTATCTAACAATTTAATATATGAAGCATGTCCAAGTAGAAATTGCATCAACATTACAATTAAATACATAAGTAAACCAAATTGTATAAATTTTTTATGAAATGATTGACGATCTAATCTATCACGATATACATTTTCGACAAGCATATCGATATCAAGTGACATATTTTCAAGTGCATCACCTGATCTAGATGAACCTTCATTGGTAATTTGTAAAAATAATTGATGCATATTTCTAACAATATTATAGTCATATTTATTATTCATATACTCTATTGATTGTTCAATAGTACCATTTTCATATGCCATTGCAATCATTAATTCAACATCACTTTTAACTGGATCTTCTAATACCCCAGAATCTCTAACACCTTCTAATGATTTAACAAAACTTTGTGTTGTCGCAAATTCCATTATAACATTTGTAGTATAAACCTGAATTTGTTCAAATATAAATTCGCTAAATATTCTTCTAGAACGTAAATATGTTAGATATGGTATAATTGACCAAACAACAAGAATATATATAATTGATACAAGTATATTATAAAAATACATATATGTTATTAAAAAAGTAAATACTGCAAAAATAACAATTTGTATAATATACTGTTTAGGAGTATAATCTTGGCCTAATTGTTTAACCTTTTCTCTTACTTTGTCATAAGAATATGGTGCATACTTATTATATATATCACCAGCTTTATCTGTTACATATTTATATGTTTTTTTACCAGCATTTTGATAATAAACGATTATAAATACTAACACTAAAGTACATCCTAAAAATGCCCAAAATTCCATTTTACAACCTCCTTACTCAAACAATACCTCAACATTATTCTGATTATTATTGTTAATAATATCATTAGCATTAAAATTATTATTATTATTATTATTATTATTACCATTAAATACTTTTTCAGGTAATATTACACCCTGAATAGATAAATAATCTCTAAGATAACTACTAGGTTCACTTCTTTCTATTCTACCATCAGAATACTTTTTATAAATTGTATTATACTCCGCTTTATTATCCTTTGTTACATAAAATTCTGTAACTTCAGCAATTTCACGAACAAATTTTTTTGTTTCTTTATCAAGGTAAGCTCTTACGTATACACCAAGTTGTATATATCTATAAATAGATAACAAGAATTGCTCTAAATCTTGATTAGTCTCAAGCAAACTATACAAACGATTAGGTATAGAAGAAGCTTTATCAGCATGTATGGTTGATAAAATATAGTGACCAGAAGATATAGAGTTACGAACCGCAAGAACAGCTTCCGCACTACGAACTTCGGATAATAATATCCACTTCGGATTTTGACGCATACATGTAACAAGTACATCCGTGTAAGAAGCAATATTATTAGTTTTCATAGCCACTATATCACGATGTGGAAATATTCTATCTAAGTGCAACTCTAAAGTATCTTCTATTGTAATTATTTTTTCATTTTCTTTAATTTTAGATGCAAGATATTTAACAAATTCTGTTTTTCCTGAACCCGTTTCACCACAAACTATAATATTACAATGTCCTTGAACACATTGAACTAAGAATTCATGTAAGTCTAATGTAATATATTTATCTGCAATAATTTTATCTTTTTCAAGTCTTATTTTTGCTGGTGTCTTTCTTATAACAACGGCGATTCCATTTTTAGCAATAGAATCATGAACAAAGTTCATACGAAGTTCAGCACTTTCTGCATCAAGAAATGGATGAGCCATATTGAAACTTTTACCAACAACGTTAGCACATTGAAAAGCAAGCTTTTCCATAAAGGCATTATTTACATCTGGATTTTCAATTCTATAAATACCTTTTGACAAGGATCTTAACCAGATTTGACCATTATTATCATATGATATATCAGTAATATCATCATCAAGTAGTAATGGCTCAAGAGGGCCAAAATCCATTTGTTGGAAGAATTCGCTCTTCATAAACTAGCCCTCTATTATATTTCCATTTGCATCAACATTTTGATTTGGGTTTTCTACGTCTGTTGTATTTTCAACAAGTGTAACTGTATGAGCATTTATAAATTCTTTTAATTCATCAGTACTTACATAAGCCTCATCTTTTTCATTTGTATAAGTTGTTCCATGTGGAACAGGGAATAATACAACTGAGTAGTTAGTTAAATAACTTGCCTTTCTAAGTAAAATATGAATTTCTGGACTAACGCCAAAGAATATATAAGCAGGTGTTCTTCTTTCAGAAGTATTTTCAAAAACATTTAAACCATCACTTGTTTTTACAGCAAGTACATTAACATTTTCAAGTAATTTACCAACCATTAAAACACTGTCATCATTAAGAGCTTTCATATAAATATCTACCTTTGATCCCGGCATAATTGAATTTTGATATGAAGTATTCATTGTAACTGGAAAGTTATATAAAACTTCTCCCTCTGCAACATCCATTAAAGCTGAATCAGGTAATTCATCTTTAGTTATCAAAGTATCTGTAAAAAACATACTTCCTTGTGGGATCATAGTATTATAATTACTATATTTTCCAATTACATTTTGTGAATTTGTTATCGTTGTTTTTTTAACTGATACAGCAGGCACTTCAATATATTCAATCATATCCTTAGTAATAAGTGTCTTTGGTTGAATTGTAACCTTTGCAACAGGCACTCTAACCGGATTAGTAGCCTGTTTAATTTGTCTATTATATACAAAATATAATATACCCACAATTAATAATAACCCAATAATAGTAACTGTATTCTTGTTTGTGATAAATCTTTTAAATTTTTCCATTTTTATACCTTCCTTCTATTAATATGGAACTTCCAATATTGCGTCTAATCTATTAGAAATATCAAATTCTAATATTTCTCCACCAGTAACATTACCTTTTTCAGTGCTACTAACTTCTAGGCTAACCTTAGGAGGTGAAGATACAATATCATATATTTTTATAACATATGTTCTAGAAAGAGTTGCTGACTCAGCAAATCTTCTTACAAAGCTTTCTGTAAACTTTTCTTCGTCCATAAATAATACTCCATCTTTATACGAAGCTTTATCTACTGCATCTAGCATTGCTGCTTCTGTTACATCCTTAAGTAAATTATAATTATGTTCATCGGTATTTGTTATATTTTGAAAGAAATATACAAAGAATATTGAAACAATACCAATTACTACGATTGCCCATCCCCATATGGATTCTTTCATTCAGATGCACCTCCTATATAGCATGTTTCATCCCATCCAGTAGATGTCGCACATGAAGATCCAGTATCTATTATTTTATTAAATTTTTCCCATAAAAACGTACTTAAACATTTATATCCATCACTACAATTCATATCAAAATTATTTAAACTATTCTTTTTATTATAACTTCTAATTTCCTTAATAGTTGATGGAGTAAGAGTTATAGTATATATAGGTGTTAAATTATATATTTCATAATTTTTAACTCCACGATTATTTTCGACATATCTGTCAGCTAAAATTTCATTCCAATTCGATCCCATGGCTCTATATTTTGAATTTTTAACTGTATCTGGGAATGGATTTGTTAATGATATTGGTCTATATATCAAATCCAAATTGGATATTTTACCACCGCAATCATCTGTACAAACAACATTATTAGTTACTGCTATTGGGCAACTATAATCTGGTATTGAAATATCACCAACTATATCCCCCACTAATTTTCCTTCTGTACCGTTTTTTACATAGTATGGGACAAAGAAATTGGTATTTACCTCTAGATATGTTTCTGGATCTGTATATTTTTTCAAATCGTCAACAGTCAATTCCAATCCACTGTTCTTAGCAACGCCTTTTATCGTATTAATTCTTTGAACATAACCATCATCAAGATTCATCTTCTGATTTGTTATAGAAACTGTATCAAATGTAGTTTCTGTTCTAACTAGTTTTTTTGCCTGCTCATAACAATCTTTCAAATCTTGTATTCGGACATTTTCTGCTTCTATTCCATCTTTATACACTTTCTTCTGTCGGTTTAACTTGTCTAATTCATCGCCAAAATTTTTTTCAAGTTCGCTACAAGCGTTCTTTACTTTTTCAGCGCAATCACAATTAGGAGCTGGGCAACCCGGAGTTGTACATGTATAGTTTTTAGAACATTCCTCATTACAAGTTTTTGCCGCTTTTTCTGTGCATTCCTTCATTTTTTCTTCAAATTGTTCCGTAAGTTGTTTCACTGCAGTTTCTATACACTTCACACCTGCTTCATATGCTGCAAGATCTACTTGTGCCTGTTGCATATCATGTGTCCAAACACTATTATCATAAATAACAGTTGACACATTTTTAACAGAGGTAACTTCCCCCCAGTTAAATCCTTTCCCTGCATATACAACACCTGGAGCAGATGGTAGTTGTGCCGTTACTTTAGTAGTTGTTAGCATCTTAATGTGGCCACCACCACTGCACACCGAACTATCAGGGTCATATTTTATATCAACAGCTGTCCCACCACAGGTTCCCTTGGCTGGGACACTTTTTGGGTAATCTTTTTCGTCTGGGCCAGTAATTCTAGTTTTTGTTATCGTACAAGTATCAGCCTCCAAATCATAATCAAATTGGTCATCATCGTCATCGCCATCGCTGTCATCACAATCAGGATATCCAACATCACCTGGGCAACAAATTCCCTTACAATCTTTTTTAGTAAAGATGCCACCTTCATCCGTTATATGCACAAGTTCAGACTCTAGAGCCACTTTTGTTAAATCTTTTGTAAGAGGTGAATGAAGTGCTTCATAACAATCACTATTTGAAGTTCCACTTGGACAAATAGAATATTCTACATTTCCTGAATCAGTATATCCTGGTTGTTTTGCAATAATCGCTGCTCTTCCATATACCGCTTCCGAAAATTTTCCATTATTATGTACTAATTCATTGGCTGCTTTCGAAATACTATCATCAGACATATTCTCAACATCATATCCATATAATCGCAGTGTTTCACGTGCTTGAAATTTTGAAATTGAATCACTAAATTGTAAATTTTTGCCATCCCTTGATTGATTTTTAGAAGAAATCTTAATTTGATTACCCCAATCAGCAATATTAGTTCCAGACAATCCAATGTCTGAAGCAGAAATACAAGTCCCAACACAAGCGCCGGTCGTTCTTGCATATTCAGCAGCTGCTTCTGTTCTATATACCGTCCAAGTATTGGTCATTCCGTTACCTTTTACACTAAAAACCATTGCTTCCCGATTATCGGGATTACTGGGATGTGCATACACATCGTTAGCATTGGCATAACGTTCATTTGTAAGAGTCACATCTGTATGAATCTTACTATCACTTTGTTTTGTTCCAGCCCACATATCTTCAACCACTGTTGTAATTGTTGGTCCATCAGCCTTTATAGTTATATAACTTGGTAGTAATAAAGAAACTACAGATACTATAGATAATAATATTAAATTATCATATTTTTTAAAAAATTTATCTTTCATCATATCACCTACAATTTATTTTTTTTATTTTCTTTTATCCATAAATATACTAAGATACCTAAAATACATATCATACTAATAAAGGTTGGCCAATAATATTTCTCATAAAATTGAAAAAAATCAAAGTTTTCTTTAGTATCTTCTTTAATAGTATTATCCTTATTTTTCCACTTTATATACTCATTTACTCTAGTTGTAAATTCTTCATAGTTAATATTTACGTTTGTCCATTTTTGGCATAATGAATACTCCTTAGCAGAATCACATATTTCATCTTTATAAAAAGGGTTTATTTTAGGAATATTAATTGTTATTGTTCTAAATCTTTCTAGCAGACAATATTTAGGGAAACTTTCAACAT
>OKXB01001483.1_pt1 | contig 22415 bp, 15 predicted proteins | sample 1601731 | NCBI WGS metagenome assembly OKXB01 (sample SAMN04414077, study PRJEB24778) | human gut metagenome | material: faecal | host: Homo sapiens
CCAGCTAACCTCCGCATAGATACGGTCTCTTGTCACTCCCGGCGTATCCTTTACAATTGAAATTCGCTCTCCTGCAAGTGCGTTGAACAGTGTGGATTTGCCTACGTTGGGCAACCCTACGACTCCCAGTTTCATCTTTTATACCTCTTTCGGTCGTAAACCTCGATAATTTTATCATAAAGCGGAAATTTATTCAATGCTTTTGTTGCGGTATTTCAAAATTTATGATAAAATTTAGACGTTGCAACGTCGTTGCATGGCAGGTTTAATATGGATTACAGAAAATATATCGCGGAAAGACTTTCCGTAGGCGAACTCCCGACAGACGAAATAGCGGCGAACGTTGTCGTTCCGCCGGATAAAACCATGGGCGATTACGCGTTGCCGTGTTTCAAATTTGCGAAAATCATGCGTAAATCCCCCGCGATTATAGCGGAAGAACTTAAAAATTCGTATGTGACGGACGACGTCATAACGTCGGTTTCGGCGGTCAACGGCTACCTTAATTTTAAGGTGAACCGTATCGGGCTTACAAAATCAACGCTCGACGCGATAAGCTCGCTTGGCGCGAAATACGGCTCTTCCGACGAGGGCGCAGGCAAGACGATCTGCATAGATTATTCGTCGGTCAATATCGCGAAACCCTTCCATATAGGACATTTATCGACTACGGTCATAGGCGGCGCGCTCTATCGTCTTTATAAATTTCTCGGCTATAACACGGTAGGCATAAATCACCTCGGCGACTACGGCACGCAATTCGGCAAACTCATTTACGCGTATAAACACTGGGGCAGCGCGGAAGAGGTCGAAAAGGGCGGAGTCAAAGAACTTACGCGGCTTTATGTCAGATACCATAAAGAAAGCGAAACTCATCCCGAGATGGACGACGAGGCGAGAAAATATTTCAAACTGATAGAAGACGGCGACGAAGAATGCGTCGCGCTGTTCAATACATTCAAAGAACTGACCCTTAAAGAGGTCGGTAAGATTTATAAAGAACTCGATATAACTTTCGATTCTTATGCGGGCGAAAGTTTTTATAACGATAAAATGCAACCCGTCATCGACGAACTGAAAGAGAAAGGTCTGCTTAAAACCAGCGAGGGCGCGCAGGTAGTCGACCTCGAAGAATACGGTATGCCTCCGTGCATTATATTGCGCTCCGACGGCGCGTCTCTTTATGCGACGCGCGATCTCGCGGCGGCATGTTATCGTAAAGAACATTATAATTTCGATAAATGCCTGTACGTCGTGGCGTATCAGCAGAATCTGCATTTCAGACAGATTTTCAAAGTACTCGAACTCATGGGCAAGTCGTGGGCGAAAGACCTTGTTCACGTTGCGTACGGAATGGTTTCCCTGCTCGACGAAAACGGCAATCAGGTCGCGATGAGTACTCGTAACGGAACCGTCGTTCTGCTTGAAGACGTGCTTAAAAAATGCCACGAAAAATGCCTCGAAGTAATCGAGAGTAAAAACCCGGACCTTGCCGATAAGGCGAATATCGCGCGTCAGGTCGGTACCGGCGCGGTTGTTTTCGGCGCGCTTTCCAACAGTAAAATCAAAGATATAGCGTTCAGTTACGATAAAATTCTTAACTTCGACGGAGAGACCGGACCTTACGTTCAGTATACCGCGGCGAGAATAAAGAGCGTTCTGAGAAAAGGCGGAGAACCGAAGAAGTACGACGTCGCCGCCGTGAACGAAGAGGAATACGACCTTGTTACCGTGTTGTCGAACTTTCCCGACACGGTAAAGGGAGCGGTAGAGAAACTCGAACCGTTTTACATAACCCGTTACGCCATAGATCTGGCGTCGACTTTCAATAAATTCTATTTCGACTGTAAGATTATCGGCGAAGACGAAAACGTGAGTAATTTCAGGCTCGATTTGTGCAGGGCTACGCTCACCGTTCTGACGAACGCTCTGACACTGCTCGGCATAGAAGTGCCCGAAAGAATGTGAAGCCATGATACTTTTTTTCGATACCGAAACGACGGGGCTTACTCCCGGCGGAATAATACAACTTTCGTACGTAATGCAGACTGCCGAAGAGACGAAAGCCAAAAACTTCTTTTTTGCCGTCGATTATATCGAGCCGTCGGCAACCGAGGTGCACGGGTTTACGGTCGAAAAAATATACGAACTTTCCGGCGGACATACGTTTTCGGAATATATGGAAGAGATTTATGACGATTTCTTTTCCGCCGACCTGATCGTGGCGCATAACGCGCCTTTCGATATAGGTTTCATGATAAACGAATATTACCGTCGCGACAGAAGATTCCGTTATAAAGAAGATTTCGATACGATGCGGTTTTTTACGCCGATAATGAAATTGCCGCGTAAGAGCGGTCAGGGGTACAAGTTTCCGAAACTGACCGAACTGTGCGAATTTCTCGATATTTATCCTTACGACGTTACGCGCAAGACGATGGAACTGTTTTCGTCGGACGTTACCCGTCACGATGCGAGATATGATACGGTCGCGCTGTATCTGAGTTTTAACGAAGGAGCGAAAAAAATAGAAAGTTTGCAAGAAATTGCCTCAAAACACTTGCAAAAAGACGAATAAGCGTGTATTATATAAAGGCTGAATTGTTTTGCGGATAAACGCGAGGCGATTTGGCGGACATACTGGGGTATCGCCAAGCGGTAAGGCTACGGACTCTGACTCCGTCATTCGGGCGTTCGAATCGCTCTACCCCAGCCATTTTAAGCGGTTTTTAGCAGATATAAGGCTAAAAACCGCTTTTTTGTTTGAAAACTATCCTGTAACGAATACAACTTAATAATTTTTTGGGAGTAAATTTGGGAGCGTTTTTGGGAGTGAACCGAAACGCTTTATTTTTCGGTTTCTTCAAAGTTCCATTCGAGATAGTTTACTTTTGTTGCTTCTTTTAATTGAAACTCTTTTGAAAAATCCGTATATCCTCTGTCAACCTTGGAAGAATGAATCGTTTTATCTTCTTCGTGTCCGTCCCAAAGTAAAACGACTTCGCCGTGAACACCCGATTCTTTACAACGGGTAATAAATGTGTAGCGTAGTTCGTGCAGATGATGATTCGGGAAGATTCGTTTTATCGCCGTATTCAAACTATTGAGATTAACGTTTCTTGCCTTTTCAAAGTCGATATAAGGTAGCACTCGTTTCATCATAGGCGTAAACGGGATTTGTCTTTTGACTATGTTTTTGCCCATTCTTTCTTTGCTCGTTTCGCATTCAAGCCACGTTCCGTCTATAATTTTTAACGTTTTCAGTTCGCTGCGGCGAAGTCCCGTATACAAAAGCACGAGCAACGCGCTTGCCGTATCTTTATCTGCGTTTGCAATACAATGGTTGACGAGTGTTTTTTCTTCGTCATAAGTAAGCGCCGAACCTTTTTTTGCCTCGTAGTTAGGAACGACGACTTTATTCATCGGCGAAGGCTTTCCGTTGTCTTCCGCCACCATGTCGAAAATGCAGCGAAATACAAGCCATAATTTATGCGCCGTGCGCAAAACGCCTTTTTCGACGTAACCGAGCAGAAATTTTTGTAAATCATTTCTTTCTATTTCGCTTGCATTACGATTGCCGAAAACGGGAAGAATATCGTGTTCGAGCATTCTGACGTATTCTTTGTACGTAGACGGTTTAGTGGTAACTGACTTTACGTTTAACCATTCGGTTGCGTATTCCGCAAAAGATGTTGTTTTTATCGTGGAATTGTAAGTTTCCTCGGTAGGTTTAGGGTTGGATAGTTTTTCTTTTTTATTTAATTTTTCGATGAATTTATCTTTTAATTTATTCAAGTCTTTTGACGAAACTTCGACGTCGATTCCTTTTCTGTGAAACCGCGCCTCGTACACGCCGTCTTTCCTATAACGGTAGCGTACTATCATGTCGTTTGCGGCAAAAAAACTTCTGTATTGTGTCGGCATTCGTAAAATCTCCTTTTTGGTAAATTTCAGTCGATTCCGACGATTTTCAGTTTTATTTTTGTTGTTTTCGGTTGCCATTCGCGATAAAACGTTTTCGTAAACGGCGTTTTGTTTTTTAATTGCTTTTAATAAAAGCGTAATAGAATTATTGTCAAATTGTTGTTGCGTGTTTCTCGTACTCAATCTGCTTATTCGGACTTAAAAATATTTATTTTAGTCCTTATTGCTTTGAATACTATGTTCTCTTTTCATTGCTTTCCTCCTTTTATTAAACATAAAATTGATAGACTTTTTGTTAGTAGGGGCTGTCGTCGAAATATTTTTCGTCGTAGGCGTCGCCCTGTTCGCGGTTATAACGACTGATTTGCTCTTGCGCGGTATTCTTTATGAGTGAAGTGCTTTTGCCGCGTACAGCGCCGTACAACGACGATATGCTCTTATAAAAATCTTCCTGCAATTCCGAATACGCGGTAAGTCCGCCTCGTCGTTTCCAAAACGCCGAATGAGATAAAATCGGTGTTTCGCGATTTATTCTCAAACGATATACAGGTTCTCCGTGTTCGTCGGTCTTTTGTAAACGTGAGCCGTATTCGTTTTTCTCGTTACTCATAACTTTTTCTTGCCATATTTCGGTAACGGGCAAGTAATATATGAAAAGATTCCGCCTGTTCGGCTGAAAAATCTTTACGGCGCAAATAATGTTCTTATCCGTTTGCATATAGCCGATTTTTTGAACGGCGTATTCGTAACATTTTTCAAAATAAGCAAGTATTTCATTCTCAGATTGAAAACCGTCCCAAAACTCTTTGTTTCCGCCGAATTGTAAACACTCTAAAACCTTGTTGTTTTTTCGCTTGTTGTAGCGGGCGTGTAATCGGTTTAACGTTTCGTTCCACGCTTCGGTCGTCGAACCGTTTAATCGCTTTTTATAATCGACGTCGTAAAGTTCTTCGCAAGTTGCGAGATAATCGTCCACGGTTTGCAGTTCGTTTTCTCTATGCAAAAGGACAGAGATCGTCGCGTGTTTTTCTCTTGGTAATTTCCACGGCGCGATTTCGTCTTTATCAAGCGATACGTTTCGTTTGTTCCAATAATAGTTATTCATTTTTTCACCTCCTTTGCCTTTATTCGGCTAAAATTTTAACGCATAAAAAAATCGACCTTCGTTGTAAAGGTCGATTTACGCGTTTTCTACTATTAAGCCACGAGAAGGCCGAAAATATTACAAAAATTTAAAATTATTTTTTGTAATACTTATAAAAATTTGTCAGCCGTTTGTTACGCCAATTTGCAACGAAAGGGTAAAGTCTTTCGGTTAAAAATTCATACGGCGTAATGTGCAGCCGATTAGTTATTTTTTCAAGAGTATAATATAAGCCGCTATAAAATTTACCACTCGACTTAAAACCTGCCGATTGTCTTAGTTTGCTTTCGTTTGTCAATCTGACGAATACCGCGCCGATAATTTCCGGTTTTTCTTTATAATATTCGTTATAATGATTGCGTTCGCTTTCGGTAGCCGAATCGAGATACGTTTCAATATCCGAACGCATCGTTTCGTTGTTAAAAAGATAGTATTTAAAAGTATAACGGCACAATTCGCCTACACTGTAAAAACTATAAAGAAACGGCAATAAATCCTGCCATATAGAGCGGATAATAAACTCTGTTTCCACGTCGAGATAATTTGTAAGTTCGCCTTTATCCATAAAGTTTTCCCAATAATATGAAACGATTTCGTTGGGAGTTGCGTTTTTAATAAAAGCGTTTTCTATTTTAGAATTTATCCGTTTAATCGCGGAGGAAACGTAACCTTGCGTTACGCCCGTTTTTTCGGCAATTTCTGCCTGCGTGTATCCGTTTCGGTATAAGGTTATTATGGATTGCTCTTTTTCATTCAATGCCGCATTACGCAGATTGTTTTCGTCGGCGGTTTGTTCTAAAACCGCTTCTAACGAGTCATCGTCGGATATGCGTTTTTGCCGTTGTTTTACGGAAAGTCGGTCCTCGTTCGCGCTTGGCATTATAGAAGAATGACGGGTAAATTTATGAGTGTTATTATATTCGAGTCTGTCAAGTTCAAGTAGTGATTCCCATTCACGTTCTGAAACTTCGGTAACGATATAATAATTATCTCCGTATTGTTCGTCGGCTTCTTCTTTAAGCAAGCACGGATAATAATACTTATATTTTCCTGCCGTTTTAGCGGGAATTTTCTTTTTATTAAAATGGTACGCTAATTTATCCATAGCACTATTCTACAATATTAAATATGACAGGTTTAGTCAGTGTTTATATTTTTATATTTCGCAAAAGCAATAAATTTTTAAATTTGCGAAACAAGCCACCTCGCTATATCTATTATTCTGATACCTTCTACCTGACTTTCGGGGTGTTTTGTCCTTGCAATGATAACTTTGGGATATGCGTCTTTTATTGCGAGGAGCGGAGAGATTTCACGCTGCAAAGTTTCTTCACGACTGATGTCGTCACATACTTGTATATAGGTTTTATAGCCGTCCTTTACCGCAACGAAATCGACTTCTTTTTCTCCGAGTTGTCCGACGTACACCTCATATCCGCGTCGTAATAATTCTATAGCGACTAAATTTTCGTATAAATGCCCGTAGTCGGCGTTTTTCGTGCCGATAACGGCAAAACGGAAAGAAAGATCGGCAAGATAATATTTTTTATCTGATTCTAAATAACGCTTACCTTTTACGTCGTATCTCTTGAATGGGTAGAAGAGAAAACTGCGGCAAATATAATCTATATAAGCACCGCACGTTTTATCGTTCGTTTTATAGGTATTTGAAGTAAGCGCATTTGCAATATTTCTTATGGAAGTTTTACTGCCGATATTATCCATTAAAAAATCGACGATCATATTGAGTAAATCTTCGTTTTCGATTTTGAATTTTTTTACGATATCTTTCGTTATCGTCGTGCGAACTATATTTGACAGATATTTTCTCGAATCGGCAGAATCGTTGTACAAATAAGAACCTGCCATACCGCCCGTTATTACGTATTTGTCAAAAGCGTCGTCAATGTCGGTCTGCGGATAATATAAAAGATATTCGGAGAAAGAAAACGGGTATAAACTTATTTCAAATACGCGTCCGCCGAATAAGGTCGCAAGGTCGCTTGATAATAAAAAGGCGTTTGATCCCGTTAAAAAAATATTGAATCTTTCTTCTTCGTACAAACTGTTTATAACCGTTTCGAATCCGTCGCAGAGTTGCACCTCGTCAACAAACAAAAAGTTTTGTTTTTTCGTTGTATAACGAGTGTCTACATATTTATATAGATTATCTCCGATTTTAAGGGATTCGAATTCTTTCAGGTTTAATTTTATACGAATAACGTTATTATTTGCGGATTGTTTCTGAACGTAAGAAATAAAAGCGTCCATAAGTTTCGATTTCCCGCAGCGGCGCACGCCTGTAATAACTTTTATATCCGGGGTGTTCATAACGTTTATAAGTTGATTTAAATACGATTTTCTTTCTATGAGTTTCATATCGCCACCTCCGGGAATATTATATCTCATTTCGCAAATTTAGTCAAATATAAAAAATGCGAAATAGAAAACGTTTAAATAATTATTAGTCGAAAAACAATGCCTAAGCAGGATAAGGCGAATGCAACAAACGGCATTTCGCGATAATTAGCCGCTGCGGGATTCCGCAGCGGCTGACAAGTCGGAAACCGACTTTCATATTGTTTAACAAATTAAGAAATGAAATCCCTATCTTTCCCCGTGCTACTCCGTTTTTATTATCTTTTTATCACTCGTTATTTTTACGTATAGAAGACTTGCGGTATTTGGCGGGCGTTACACCGTATTTTCGCTTGAAGGCGTTTATAAAATACGGCACGCTCCCCAGCCCTATCGCGTAACAACATTCCGAGATCGAATATGCCGAAGTCTGCAATAAAAACGCCGCGTGATTAAGCCTTAAAGACAAGACGTACTCCGTTAAAGTTACGCCGAATTCCTGCTTGAATTTTTTTGAAAAATAAATTTTGTTATACCCGAGATCCGAATAAATAAGTTCTATCGCCTGAGGGTCTATATAACGATTGGCTATCGACAATAAGCATCTGTTACGGAAGTCGAGCGAGTTCCCGAAGGTTGCCTGCGCTTCCATATAGATTTTGCCGAGCAACTGAACGGTTAAAACTTTCTCGTAATTTTTTCGATGATTATCCGAATTCATATTTGATAAAAAATCGGCAAAACACTCTTCAAAAAAAGAAATATCCCCGTCGGAAAGTTTAAATCGGACGATTTTATGTCCGACGATATCGTTATAAAAGTTTTCGTCTATGAAATCGCAGGCGGTTTTGAATAAATTCGGACGAATAAGCACGTCTCTGTGTTCGCACGATATTTTTTCTTTTGCAAAACGGTGCGGAATTCCGGGGCAAATGAGATATGCGTCGCCAACGCCTATTTTCTCGCGGGAATTAAGCGCGATATGCGTGATTTTTCCGTTTTTTACGTAGAACAATTCAAAGAAAGAATGATCGTGAAGAACCTCGTTGTTTTCGTTGTTCAGCGAAGTGGAAAAATTAAGCGTCGAAGGTGAAAGATGATAGGTTTCCATATCGGAAATTATAAAGTAAAGAATAAAAAATGTCAATATTTTCAGAAAAAAAGTTTATACAGAGTAATTTTACATTGTTTTGAAGTATTGAACAGTAAAAAACTTATGCTATAATTATAGCACAAAGGGGCGGTAGAGATATATTTTCGAATCGAAAAATACAAACCGTTAAAGAATATTTCGTAAGGGGTACCCCTTTTCTCGTCTGCGACGAGAAATCCTCTTAAAGGAAGGAGAAAAAGTGATGAAAAAGTTATTACAGTTACTTATCGTGTCTGTTATGGCTGTATCCTGCCTGTTTTTTGCTGTTTCCTGTTTGGACGATAGCGGTAACGGCAGCAGTAACGGCAGCGTTACATGCGAGCACGATTACAAAGAAACCGTTGTTGCGGCGACGTGTACGACGGGCGGTTACACCGAACATAAATGTTCCAAATGCGGCGAAACCTATAAGGATAACGAAGTTTCCGCTCTCGGACACGATATGACCGAATGGGCGGAAAAGACCGCGGCAACGTGCGTCGACGCTCAGGTGATGGAAAGACATTGCAAGAGAACGGGTTGTACGGAAGCCGAAACGAAAGACGGAACGCCCGCGCTCGGCCATGAAATGGAATGGACGACCACGCTCGAGCCGACTTGCACGACGGACGGCAAAAAGGACGGCGAATGTAAACGCGAAGGTTGCGATCACACCGAAAGTGACGTTGTTATAGAAAAACTCAACCACCACTACGTGGAATCGACGGACGACGAGAAAGCCAAAGCGGCTACTTGTACCGAGGACGGCTTAAAGGTTGAAATCTGCGATCGCGAAGGTTGCGGAGACAGAAAGGAAACGACTATTCCGGCATTCGGGCATACCCCCGACGAAACGAAAGCGGAAGTTACGGCTCCCACTTGTACCGAACAAGGTTATACCACTTATCATTGCGAAACCTGCGGACAAGATTATAAGGACGATTATGTAAACGCGCGCGGACACGAGATGGCTTTAACGGAAACGGTAGGCGTAACTTGTCTCACGGACGGTTACGAACTCTGGGAATGTCAGCGCGGTAATTGCGACCACAGCGAAAGAAGAGAAGTCGTAGACAAACTCGACCACGTATTCGATAACGACGGAAATTGTGAGAGCGGTTGCGGAAAAACGATAAACGACAAACTCACCTGGGTAAATACGAAGTACGACGTTACTTATAACGAATCTACGGACAGACTTACGCTTATCGGCGGCGATCCTTGCGGCGAAGGAAGTATCGCTCCCGACAGTCAGACCAACTATAAGAGCATAACTATACCTGCTGCGGTGCTTGCTGCCAAAAAGGCTGCCGGGCTTTCGACGTTTACCGTAACAATGTATAGATTAGAGGGAACTACGCCTCAATTTAGAATCAGTTATGACGAAAGTACGTTTGATGAGAGCGGCAACAACGTTGAGTATTATACTTCGAAAGTAATAACAATCGACGACGAAATGCTTCAGAACGGATTTAAGTTTTTAGCGTCTTACACCGACCTCACTCAACGCAATCCTGCTTGGGGCGGAACAAAAGTATGCGACGGTTTCGATTTCGATATCGAGTTCATCAAACCGTTCGATATCAACGATAAGTCTACGTGGTTGTCTTCGGCTATCAACGGCGGATATAACGCAGAAAAAGGTCGCTGGGTATATGTCGGAGGCGATAACGGTAAATCAACGTTTGAAGGCGTTATAACTGTAAGAGCCGAATTGTTGAAAGCAATGAAAGAAGCAAATTACGCTTCGTTTACCGTAAGTATGATTATGTCGAAAGACGGACAAAGACCGCAATTTGGACTTTGGGACGACAGCAAGGGGAATTACACGTGGAATCATGCTCATACCGGTCCGAGTAAAAATACTATAACGATTACCGACGAAATGGTGGCGAACGGTAAAGATATAAAGGTTGCATATCTCGACAACAACCAACAAAATCCTGCTTGGGGCGCAACTGAAATAACCGACGGCTTCGATTTCGATATCGAATTTATCAAAGAGTTCGATATCAACGATAAATCGATGTGGATTATAAGCAGTTTTGCGTCTACGACTTATTCCTCAGAGAAGGGCTTGTGGGTGATAACCGACGCTGACCCGGGCACGGCTTCCGTTAAAGGAACTATAACGATAAGAGCCGAAGTTATCAAGGCAATGAAAGATGCCGGCAAAACTACGTTTACTGTCAGCATGATTATGTCCAAAGAGGGACAAACTCCGCAATTCGGTATCAATGGAGCGTATGCTCACGGACATATCAATCCGGTTACGGCTACTATGACTATAACCGATGAAATGCTGACCGTCGGCGTAGCGATAACCGCGGAATATGTTGACAACACCCAACGAAATTCCGCTTGGGGCGGAACGGTAATAACCGACGGATTTGATTTCGATATAACTTTTGCATAACAAACTTACGCGGCGGCGGATGAACGTCCGCCGCCGCTGAAATTTTAACGATATTTTACAGCCGAAAATTTAAATCGGCAAATTAAAGAGGAATAATAAATGGTGCTTAAAGATCGGGAATATAAAAAAAGAAAAGCGATGGACGCGCTTTTCTATATTTCTTTTATGATTATTCCCGTAATCGCGTTTGCTTTGTTTTACGTATACGTCAATCTCGATTCGTTTATAATGGCGTTTCAGAAACCCGTGGACGGAAAACTCGTATTCGCTAAATTCGACAATTTCAAATGGGTATTCGAAAAAATCAAAAACGGATCGGTCAACGACGAGGACAACCTTCGTCTTGCGTTCGTCAACACTTTCAAGACTTTCGGCGTGCAGATGATAATGTTCCCGATAGGTCTTTTCGTATCCTATTTTATCTATAAAAAAATCTTCGGTTATAAAGTTTTCAGGGTGATTTTTTATCTTCCTACTTTAATTTCGGGCGTGGTGGTGAGTTTCTTTTATCTCGCGCTTATGCAGGACGGCTTTATGCCGGGATTCCTGCAAAAACTTTATAATCTCGATTATAAACTCGTAAATCCGCTCGTAGACAGCGATTTCGCCAACAAAATGGTGCTGTTGAATTTCGTCTGGCTCAATTTCCCGGGCAGTCTTATCATATGGGGCGGAACGTTTTCGCGTATACCCGAGTCGGTACTCGAATCGGCTCGTCTTGACGGCGTGAACTGGGTGCAGGAAATGTTCGTTATCATTCTTCCGCTCGTGTGGCCGACGTTCGTGCTTATGATCACTCTTCAACTTGCGGGCGTTTTCGGCGCGTCGGGCGCGGTGTTCCTTCTTACGGGCGGCAAGTACGCCACGCAGACGGTTTCAAATTGGATGTATATGCAGGTCTACAATGCGACCAATCCTTACGAATCCGGCACGTTGTATTACGTGGCGGCGATGGGACTTATGCTTACGTTTATATCCTGCGTCATTGCGGTACTCGTAAGAAAGTTCCTCGTAAGCAAAATCGAAGAAACGACTTATTAAGGAGGGAGATATGAAGAAAATAAACAAATTATTCGACAGAAAATCCCCGTCCGAAATAGTTTTATACATGCTGGTGTTTATAATTTTCTGCGCGTTCGCGTTTTCGTATCTGTATATGATATTCTGGTGCGCGTATTCCGGCATGAGAGATTTCAGATCCCTCGCCAAAGATCCGTTCGGATTTTCAAAGGTACAGTTAAAAAATTATATAGACGTTTTCAAACTTCTTGAAGTGGGCGACAGCAATTTCTTCGATATGCTTTTAAACTCGCTGTATTTCAGTTTTTTAGGACCGTTCCTTTGTATGACGGTTACGTCTATGATGGCGTACGTTACGGCGCAGTATAAGTTTTTCGGCTCGCGCGCGGTTTATTTTATAGTTCTGGTCGTCATAACGATGCCGCTTTACGGCAGCGGAACGGCTATGTATAAATTGTTGTTCAGGATCGGTTTTCTTAACACTCGCTGGATGATATTGACCTCGCTCAACGCGTTTTCGATATATTATATGTATTTTTACGCGTTTTACCGCGGACTTTCGAAAAGTTACGCCGAAGCCGCCGAAATAGACGGAGCGAACAAGTGGCAGATTTATTTCAGAATTATGTTTCCGCAAGCCGCGGCGATGTTCGGTTCTCTGTTTCTGATGTTGTGGATAGCCGATTGGAACAACTATTCCACCGCGCTTATCTATTTGTCGAAACTTCCGACGCTGGCTGTGGGTATTTATAAGTTTCAGTTGCAGATGACTTACAGTTCGCGTATGGACATTTTATATGCGGCGTGTACGATATCTCTTCTGCCCCCGCTGATAATTTTTATATTTTTCAACAATGCGCTTATGAGCAACGTTTCCATAGGCGGAATCAAAGAATAGAAAGAAAAAAGGAGTAAATCAAATGAAAAAATTTACTAAAATAGCAACCGCATTGCTTGCGATTTCTATGGGCGTTCTGCCTGCCGCTTCGTGCGGTAAAACCGAAGTCGCGAACTCGTCTACCGACGTGCAGATTTATTTGTGGAAGTCGGGATACGGCGCGGAATTTATGACGGAAATCGTAAATTCGTTCAACGCGAAGCAGGATAAGTACAAGGTAACGCTCGATTACGACGAATCCGCGGCGACGATCATCAAGACGCTTTCGCTCGGGTCGAGCAACACTTACGATTTGTATTTTACTATGCTCAATACGAATCAGTACAATAAAGACTTCGAAAACCTCGACGACGTACTCGATTATACGGTTTCGGGCGAGAGCAAGTCTATCCGTGAAAAGTATTACGGCTATCTTTTGAACGGCGTGAAAAACGCTGACGGCACGACCAACTTTTTAACCTACGGCAACGGTTGGTGCGGATTTGTTTATAACGCGGATATAATCGACGGCGTTAAATACACGCTTCCTAACACGACGAACGAACTCGACGAACTTATAACCGAAATCAAGGGCGATAAAACCCTTCAAGGGGTAAAGGCTCCGTTAATCTTTTATAACAACGACGACAACAACGGCTATTTGAATTACGCCACCTACGTATGGGAAGCGCAGTACGACGGGCTTGACTATTACTATAATACGACGCTCGCGCTTAAAGCCGCGGACGGAACGACTCCGTCGAAAGACGTTTTCATTGAAAAAGACGGAAGATATAAGGCGCTCAAAGTGCTTGAAAGCATTATAACGCCCACGACCGTACACGACGCGCACACAAACAAGAATTTCACCGACGTTCAGACCTTGTTTTTGGACGGAGAAGCTGTGTTTATGGTAAACGGCAGTTGGCTTATGAACGAATCCACCGGCACGAAAACCAACTTCGGTATGATGAAGATGCCCGTTATAAGTTCCATTGTCGAAAAACTCGAAGATACCGCAATGGACGACGCAACGCTTTCCGCTACAATTTCCGAAGTGGACGAAGGAAAAACGAGCAGCGATTTATGCAGTCAGAACGATTTTAATCGCATTAAAGAGGCGAGAAACCTGCTTTATAACAACGCTTCGGAACAATACGTGTTCGTTCCGAATTACTCGGTAGCGAAAGACGGAAGCAAAGAATTTTTGAAATATTTCTATTCCGACGAAGGGCTTGCCAAGTTTATGAGCGTTACGGGTCTGCCGAATTCCGCAAGACTTTCCGACGAAAGCAAATTCGACGCAAGCGCTCTCGACGCATGGCATAAACAGCAGTTCGATCTGGCAAAAGAAGTGAATGCCATCACCAACACGATTACGAAGTCGAAACTGTTTATCAACAGCAACACGAATCAGTTTGCGAGCGTGGCTTACGCGCAATCGCTTTGCGCGTCAAACTCGAAAGACAAACTCACCGCCGACGGTATATGGAATAAAATCGTCGCTAAAATAAACGAAAATTGGGCGGATTGGTCAAAGTGAAAAAATCTAAACTTTTAATAGCCGCCGTGGTTTTGGCGGCGGGCGTAATCGGCGTCGGAATGTTGCCCGATGCCGTTACGGCGAAAGCGGGATCTTCAGAAGTATATATCATATCTTCGACGTCGATAGACGCAACGAGCATCAACAGCGGCGATTTTTCGATAACAGGCAAAGTCGCCGCCGAGAACGGAAAGGCGAAATTCAACGCGCTTTCCGAAAAAGAGAAACTCACCACCAAAACGAAAGCGTTCAACTTAAAGGAATACGGAGTGAAAACGTTGCTTGATTTTTCTTCGACGTTAAACTTCTCTTCGTTTGCCGAGAACGGAAACTTTTCGATCGCGTTCGGTCTTAATTCTCTGAGAAGCGAAACGGGCGCGGAAGATTCTTTCGCTGTCAACGTAAGTTATGATTCAGGGAGGAAGAAATTTTCGGTAGGCGTTTCAGAGTATACGGCAAGCGGAGAAAACGCCGTTTATTCTCCTATGATAATCGGCGCGATGCAAATCAACCGCGACGTTATTTTCAAGGTTTACGTAGACACGGATCGCAATCTCGCCGTTTCGGCAAAACCCGCGGGCGCGAGCGCCGAAACAAAACTCGTTTCGGGGTATACGCTTAACGTCAATCCCGAAGGATTTATTTCGTACATTTCTAACGGAAGAAACGAAATAACGCTTTCGAATCCGCAAATTCTCGTCTACGATTACGACGCGCCCGAAACTATCGATTACATCGAAACTTTCGATAATAACGGATATAATTCGAACGTCTTTTACAGCGCGAGTACGGCTTCGCCGATAACTCCGTCGTCGCTTTCGGTCGAAAACGGCGCGCTCCGGTTTAAAAATACGGCGGCGGCGTATATATCCACTCGTTATAAATATTCCAACTTCGAACTTTCGTTCGATATAACGGATATGGCGAGAGAAGCGACTTTCGACGAAAAAGGAAACGTCGTTTCGCTTATAAATTCATGGTTCGGAATAGCGTTCGGCGTGAACTCGATAGACGAAGCCCCCGATACCACTACGAGATATTCTACCTGGTTGCAACTCGGAAGAGTTATTCCGGGCGTGGACGACTTCGTTACTCCCTCGAATGTGCATTATTTGCTTTGGGATAACAACGGTAATTGGAACAACGTCACGGATCCGCAATTTATGACCGATTTTAACCCGTGGAGTACGAAATACGACAAAGAAGTAATCAACGTTAAATTTTCCGTAACGGACGGACTTGTCGAATTGTTTATGAAAATAGACGGAGATCCCGAATGGGGCGAACCTTATTTCTCTTATGATTTTGGAAGAGTAAAGACGGGCTACGTCCGTATCTTTACGGCGGGCAACACGGCAATCGAATCGAAAGGCATCGAATATAACGACGTGGGCAATTTCACGATAGACAATCTGTCGATTAAAGACACCGACCACGAAAACGCGAAAAAGTTATTGTCTGCTCCCGAATACAAGTCTAACCTGTGGGGAAAAACTCCCGATTACGATTATAAGACGACTCCCGACGACGGCGATCTTATAGCCAACAAAATTTCGCGCGGAGATATGAACGGCGATAACGGCGGCAATTCGGCGCAAAGCGGCGGTTGCTCGTCGTCTTTGGGGACTTCTTCACCGTTAATCGCGCTTGCGGCGATTCCGTTTTTTAAGAGAAAGAAAAAATAAATTTGTGAACTCGTTTTAATAAAAGGATAAAAATATGAACAAAAAAATAATTTCTGCTTCGCTGGCAGCCTGCGTGACGTTAGCGTGCGCGGCGGGTTGTAACGGCGGAAACAATTCAGGGAACGGAAACGGCGCGGCAAAAGGCGACGTAAAACTTTATACCGAAGGAATGGCTTATACGGAAAGCGCGACGCGCGAAGAAAAAGAGGTCTATTCCCTTTATTATGATTACCTCGGAGGCGCGGACGTTATGCCGATAGGCGGTTTCTACGTTCCTTACGCTTCCGGCGGAAGCACGGACGGCAACTCGAAGCCCGATCTGCTCACCGATTATTATTTCGACGCGCTTGAAAAAGCAGGTATAAACACCTTGTTTTATTCCCCCGATCGCTGGTCGACGGGCGGCTCTAATACAAACGTAAAGAAGGCGCTCGATCTGTGTGAAAAGTATGGTTTAGGTTACTATGTCGACACTTTCTACGTTCTCGGGCAACTCGGTTCGCGTACCGAAAAATATCCGGTGGAAAATATGGAACTCGCCACCGAAGCGGGCAAACAGAAATTGTCGCAGATTATAGACGACATTCTCGATAACGGCACGGAAGAAGGTCGCAAATGCGTTCTCGGCATACTCGGCGTAGACGAACCGTTCACCGACCAACTCGATAATTTAGGCGTTCTGCACGACGCGTTTTATTCGCTCGAAAACACGAAAGGAATGGACGTATACATCAATTCGATAGGTTATTGGGCGGGTGAAAACAACTTCTGGGGATATTCCGACCCGATAGGCTTCGACGATTATCTTCAAAAGTATTTTCAACTCGTGCAACCCGCAATGCTTTCGGTAACGCAGTATCCGTATACTTCCGCGAACACACCCGAAACGACGGTTGTATCCCTTCTTAACGATATGCTTTCGGTTTACAGAAAGTATGCGAATCAATACAAAGTACCGTTCTGGCGTATGTTGCAGGCGGGCGGACAGTGGAACGACACCGCGGAATGGATTCCGTCGGTAGATCCCTACCCGAGCGAAGGCGAACTTTTATACGACGTCAACTCGTCGCTTGCCTACGGCGCAAAAGCGATAGAATATTTCCCGCTCGTTCAGCCCTATTATTTCGCGCAGCAGGAAGGTGGCACTTACGATTTCAATCGTTGCGGACTTATCGGCGCAGATGGTAATTTAACGCAGTGGTATTATTACGCAAAAAGGGCGAACGAGCAAGTGGCGGCGGTTGACGAATATCTTATGCACGCGATGAACGAAGGCGTTATCGTACACGGCGACGCGGCTAACGACGCTATCGTTAAAAACGGTAAGCCCGGCGAAGAAATCATATCGGGCGGAAAGTTCCGGGAGTTGACGAAAGTCACGGGGGACGATTGCGTTGTCGGTTGCTTCAATTATAAGGGCAAAACCGCTTTGTACGTCGTAAACTACAACCGCAAGGAAAAAGCAAAAATAACTCTTTCGTTCGATAAGAACAATTACAGATACACCGTTATTCAAAGAGCCGTGTCGGCGGACGTGGTCGGCGGAAACATTCCGCTTACTCTCGACGCGGGCGAAGGCGCGCTCATAGTACTCAACTAAAAACGATGAATTTTAAAAATATAATCATTCCTTCGGCGGCGGACGACTGCGTTGTTTACGCCGCCGAAAAATTAAAAGAATACATAGCGAAAGTCACGGGCGTTACGCTCGGGATTTCGACCGCAAAAATTGACGGAAATTATTTTTCTATCGGAAAAGCGGCGGATATAAACGACGCCGATTACGAAGCGTTCACGGCGGATATAAAAGGCGACGGCTACGGGATTTTCTCGCGCGGCGGGAATATATACCTCGCGGCTAAAACGAGCCGCGGACTTATGTATTCCGCGTACGGCTACGTCGAAAAATATCTCGGCGTAAGGTTTTTAACTGCCGAAGCCGAATATATTCCGAGCGGCGATATCGTTTTGCCGAAAGAAGATTTCGTGACTAATCCCGATTTCGCGATGCGTACTTATCTCGTCGGCGACACCTTTCAGGAACACGCTGATTTCGACCATATCGCAAGAACGGGCGTGGTAGATTTGTTTACCGACGTAGACGAACGGCACGGCGGACAGAAAAAGGTCTACGGCAGAAACTGTAACCACAACTTTCACTTCTATTGCCCGTTTGAAGTTTACGGCAATAAGCACCCCGAATTGTACAGGTTTTTCTACGTAAACGGGCAGATAACGCCGACGATAGATTTAACGAGCGGTATTACCGACGACGGAAAGTTGGACGAAAGTATCGACGTAAGCGTTGCTAAAATCGTTATTTCGGAGATGAAAAAAGATCTCGAAAAATTTCCCGAAGCCGAAGTATTTTGTTTTACGCAGGAAGACGGAGAATACTATTTCGACAGCGATAAAAACAGGGGACTCGAAAAGAAGTATAAACGCAGCGGCATACTCATTCGTTTTTGCAACGTCATCGTAAGAGAACTGAATAAGTACCTTAAGGAAAGCGGTTCGAAGCGGAAAATCAAACTGATGACTTTTGCTTACGATTACGCAAAAGAAGCGCCCGTAAAGTGTGAAAACGGGAAATTCGTTCCGATAGACGACACGGTTAAAGCCGACGAAAATATCGTTATTCAACTTGCGCTTTTCAGAAACGGTTATTATAGTTATTTTTCGGATAAACAATACCGTCATATCGAAAAAGCGTTCGCCGAATGGCGTTGTATTGCCGACGAGTTCTGGTTCTGGGGTTACGACGTCAACTTCCACCGCTATCTTGCGTATTACGATTCGATCGGAAATATTTCGGACAGCGTTCGCGGCTTTAAGGAAAGGGGAATAACGTATCTCTGCATAAACGGCAATTACGAAACCCGAAGAATATGGCATAGCAATATCCGCGCGTACGTTTATCGTAAGTGTATGTGGGATACGTCGCTCGATTGTAACGCCTTAGCGGACGAATATATCGGTCTTTACTATAAAGAAGGCGCTGCCGCCGTCAGAGCCGTAATAGATTTGTTCCACGAAAACAATCTTAAAAGAGAAGCGACGGGCGAATGGGTCAGGTGCGAAAACTTCGGTACTGACGAGCGTCCCGAGGGTAATCCCGTAAAATTGCTCTATAAGGCGATTAACCTTATAGAAAACGGGGAAAACGCCGTTAAAAATTCGGATGAAAGCGCCGATGAAAAACGCGAACTTTTAAGAAGACTTACAGAAGTTAAGGCGACTCCGCTTATGCTTTTGTACGATAACTTTTATTTCTATTATCCCGACGCTTCGGACGAAGAATATCAAAAAGCAAAGAAGGGGTTTTTCGATGCGGCGGAAGAAGCGGGCATAGACTACGTAGCCGAAAAATGGACTTTGCGGCAGTATGCGAACGAAGCGGGAACTTCCGAAAAATTCGTTAAACTCGGCGAGAAAGACGAACGCTACGACAGACCCGCCGAATGTCTGTCAAAATAAGAAAAGAGGGAAGTATGAAAAAATCATAACGATTTTTATCTTATTTACAGCGTTTATCGCGTGTTGTTTCGCTGCGGTTTCGTGCAAGTCAAGCCGGGCTACGGCGATTACGAATATTGCCAAAGAACGGATTGTTCGTTTACGACGAAAACCGACGTTAAAGCGACCGCTTCGGAACATTACATCGTAAACGGCGGATATATACTTTTTTCTTCCGACCTTACGGATAACAGAAAAATAGTTTTCGGACAATGGAAAACGTACGAAACAGACGTTTCTTCTTTCGGCTCGTCCTGTACGGAGTTCTCGATTATTTTGGCAAAAGGCAACATTATGTGTTTGAGAAACGTCGTAATTGAATAACGATAATCTCTACCACGTCAACTATATGAGGAAATCTACTTATAATCTCGATAACGAAAAAGTCACCGACTACTTCGAAAATTACGCGCCGAATTACGGACTTAATTTTTTCGGACAAGGCGAGCAATTGCCAATGAAAAGCGTAAAAATCGAATGGAAACCCGAAAACGCAGAATATTACGAGTTGTGGATTGCCGATAACGCGCTTTTCTCGAACGCCTCGAAGTATATTACGACCGATAATTTCGTTGAATTCGACGGGCTTATTCCGAATACGGACTATTTTTGGAAAGTTAAAATCGTAGATAAAAACGGCAAAGAAAAATTTTCCGAAGCGTGTAGTTTCAGAACGGAAGGGCACGTCAGAAGCGTCGCTATCGACGGCGTTTCAAACGTAAGAGACCTCGGCGGCGCGGTTACGAAAGACGGAAAAACTATTAAATACGGCATACTTTACCGTTCTGCAAACGGCGATTTAATAACGGAACGAGGCAAAGAAACCGTTAAAAAACTCGGAATAAAAACCGATCTCGACCTTCGCGGCGAAGTGGTCGAAGAATCTCCGTTCGGCGACGGCGTTAATCTTATCAAAATAAACGGCGCGTATTATCACGGGGAAGAAACCGGCGTGGCGGGCAGCAAAGAATACCGTAACGCTTTCCGCGACGAACTAAAAATTTGCGCAAATCCCGATAATTATCCTATGATTTTCCACTGCGCGATAGGCAGAGATCGTACGGGTACTCTTTCACTCGTACTTCAATCCCTTTGCGGCGTGGGAAAGGAGAATCTTATCAGAGAATACGGTCTTTCGTTCCTTTCCGTCGCCGGCTGCTTGGACGGAAACAAGCGGATGTTCGATATTCTTAACGACTTTTTAAATTTTATAGACGATAACTACGAAGGCGAATCGTTTACGGATAAGACGATAAGTCTTGTTAAATCGCTCGGCGTAACCGACGAAGAAATATCGTCTATAAGAAGAATTCTGATTAAATAACGTTATTTTCGCCCGTCCGCACAGCGGACGGGCGAAGCCGAATAAATCAGAATAAATCCGAAATTTGTAACGAATTTCGCTCGATTGCGGAGAAATCCCGGAACACAATTAAGTTCTGTCGTGATAAAATTAAATTGACCCTAACATCCATAAATCACAGCATATTTCCGGCGCATTTTTATGAAATATTCAAATGCCGTGGATTGCGCGCGAGATAGAATTCTGCCGATTTTGAGATAACTCAACCCTTTTTATGCGACATTCCAAAGCAATACTCATAATTTCCCGTCAAATGGACCGGATGCTCGATTACGGGTATGAAAAACTGACTCAGATAGTAAAAAGTTCTTATTGACGAAATCGAACCCGTTGCCGTAGTTGTTTGGCTGCATAGCGCGAATATGTTATAACCCATTTGAAAGTCGGTCGATATTTTAACTTACTTTCAAACAATGCTATAAAAATGGATAGAATTAAACGGGAAAGTTACTTAAACGAATTGATTAACTGTAAAGAAAACGGTTTAATAAAGATAATTATGGGTGTAAGCAACATCAATCGCAATGCGAAATAGATTTTGTGGTGAACGACGGTATGAATAAATATTATATTCAATCTGCACTTAATATCGACGATAAAAACAAAGAGAAAACCGAACTTCGTCCGTTGCTGTCTGCTCGCGATTTCTTTAAGAAAGTCGTTATTACTAAAACCCGTATGAAACCGTGGTTTGACGATAACGGGATTTTCCATATCGGACTTTACGATTTTTTGTTGGACAAAGACTGTTTACGGTAAAGTCAACGATGTAAAATTCGGGAGTGATTTTGGGAGTAAATCAGGGAGTAAAAACCGAAAATCATCGAAAATCGCTGTTTTTGTGTTAAAATTGATTATTTTTATATCTTTTTTGAGGTTGAATGACGGACTCTGACTCCGTCATCCGGGAGTTCAAATCTCTCTACCCCAGCCAAACAAAAAGAACAGGCTTCTGCCTGTTCTTTTTATTTTACTTGCGAAGCGGTTGAAGAGAGATTTGAACTAAGAGCGACGCCGTCAGGCGAAAAAACAGTCCTGCGGACTGTTTTTAGCGATGACCGAAGATATTTGCAAAGCATCGGCTTAAATTTCAGAATTTGCTTTGCAAATATCAAGAGGAAAATCTCTCTACCCCAGTCATTTTAAGCGGTTTTTAGCAGATATTAGGCTAAAAACCGCTTTTTTGTTTGAAAACTATCCTGTAACGAATACAACTTAATAATTTTTTGGGAGTAAATTTGGGAGCGTTTTTGGGAGTGGACCGAAACGCTTTATTTTTTCGGTTTTTTCAAAGTTCCATTCGAGATAGTTTATTTTCGTTGCTTCTTTCAATTGAAACTCTTTTGAAAAATCCGTGTATCCTCTGTCAACCTTGGAAGAACGAATCGTTTTATCTTCTTCGTGTCCGTCCCAAAGTAAAACGACTTCGCCGTGAAC
>OKXB01001498.1_pt1 | contig 22267 bp, 13 predicted proteins | sample 1601731 | NCBI WGS metagenome assembly OKXB01 (sample SAMN04414077, study PRJEB24778) | human gut metagenome | material: faecal | host: Homo sapiens
CTTGTTCCAACTGTAGGGATTCTTATGACTGAAATCTCCTTTTTTCTGCTGTCTTAATGCCGCAGGACTTGGTATCTGATTTTCATAAAGATACTTACTTATCTCTACCGCACCCAGACCCTTATATGCAACCATTTCAAATATTTGCTTAACTATAGGTGCATATTCTTCATCAATAATCAGCTTGTTTCTCTCCACCTGAGATTTTTCATACCCATAAGGGATAAAGGGATGAAGGAATTCTCCATTTTTTGCCTTAGCAGAAAATGCCTGTCTGACCTTGTCCGATACCTCCGCAGGATACATTTCATTGATCGCACTTTTCAGCGAAAGCATTATATCATACCTGCTGTTCGGTGAGATCACCGTATTATCCGCAATGATAATGAACGTTACATTGTTTTCAGGAAAAAACATCTGGGTGTAATAATTTACATAAATGCTTTCCCTGCCAAACCTTGAAAGATCCTTTACAATAACGGTGTTGACCCTATGACTTTTTACATCATTCATCATTCGCTTAAAGGCAGGTCTTTCAAAGTTTGTTCCCGTAAATCCGTCATCGCAGTAAAAATCTACAATTTGAATTTTGTTCTGCTGACAATACTGTTTATGTATCGTCATCTGCGTATCAATAGAAACGCTCATTCCATCATTGGCATCATCATCGGAAAGTCTGCAATAGCAAGCTGCTCTGTATATTTTCTGTTCCATAATAAAAGTTCCTTTCATTATGGCGCAGAGAGTAATGTTTGTATATTCATTTTACCACACTAAATCGCTGATGTCAATATCAGAAGAACAAATTTTATGCTCCCCTGCTGTATCCTCATTGGTGGTTTCTGTTTCATCCATTATTCTCTTTGCAACATAATTCGCATACAAATTCAGAAGTGTTACTTTATTGTCCGCAAACACTCTGGACACTACGATTTGAGTCTCACTTTTCACTATGTATCATCTCCATACGCATTAACTGTTTAAAGCAAATCTTTTTCTGCGATTCCGTTAAACCTGAGCAAATCGTTATAATCATCAATCGTCCTCTCAGGTTCAAATAGTATGCACCCAAGGATATTATCATAAAAATTATGCACATAGGTGTTATCAAGTGCATTTCCGCTAAGCCGCAATAGATATATAGACTTATCTTTGCTAAGATGCAAGGCAATACTGATTTTTATTATCGCCTTAATACCCGGCATGTGCTTGTTGTGCCTATATTCAGAAATAGCAGTTTCCTTAATTCCGGTAATTAATGATAAACTCTTGATAGAAACACTATCTTCATCCATATACCGCACCAGGACCTTACCAAAGTCATCATCAGGTAATTTTACAGCTACCATTTGTGCCAGAGATATTTTTTTAAAGCTATGTTCCACATATATTACCTCGCCCTTTCTCAACTTAATTTATTGTATCATACTATTTGAATTTTGACGATACGATGGTATCATAATTATAAACCGCCTATCTACGTAATTTCTGCTTATTGAAATACCGAAAATAACGCTATATGGACACAGAAAATTCTGACGGTATCATATTAGAATTTTTGTAGAATTTTCGTCTTCTATTTTGGAGAAAATCATCATATAACACAATATTTAGATAAAATAAAAACTGTGTAGTCAAAATGAATACACAGTTTTTATTGCTATGCCGTATTTTTACACAATGACCATACTTTTTCATTGACGACATTATTCGATTTCCTGATTCGGATTTTCAAATTCCTCTGATGGAAAAAATTCACCAAGTTCCATATCAAATCCATCGCATTTTGCCCATTTTGCGAAAAGGGGGGGTGATACCAATGACCAAACGAAAAATTGAAAAAGTTAAAGAAAAAAGTTACCCACTATATTGCTTCACAGAAAAATATATCAGACAGAAAACATCGTAGCAATGACGTGCTATAATAAAACATCCCATGCAAAAATAATAGTACCCTGTTCTTGTGCAATAAAAAATTCTTGCTCCAGACACCTTCGACTTCTTCTTGGGTTAAATCAGGAACATATTCCTTAATTGCTTTAAAAGAGATATTACTGATTCTACCATCACTCATTTTACAAACAATATTGCCATTAATAACATTTTCCATAATAATTCCTTTCCATTAACATTTTTCGTATGGGATATGATACTTTTTATTTTATGCTCAATCCAATCTTGGTTTTAAACTCCTCCTTTTCAATCCATTCCATAACTTTTGGAGTTATATCGTCCAAAGTAGCCATTCGATTGCTGACTTTTCTGAGGAAAGTTTCAATTTCATCATCAAAATTCATCGACTGACGATATTCATCGGCTTGGTGACATGCCTTAAAATAATTATCCAAAAGGTCAGCGTTTACAGGCCAGGTCTCACATTTTTTTATGTCACTTTGCAGATTCCTTATAGCTATCTGTTTCGAAGGCTCGGCAACCTGCTTTAATATGTTCAGGCTATCAAGCACCGGAGTATTTCTTTCTTTTATATACTGCTCCCACTCACTCGTAAGCTTGCTGATTATGCTCTCGGAATCCTTTTTAAAGGCATCGTGGCGTGATACCATTTGGCTATCAAAAATTCCTTTTGCGTTATCCATTGTATTACGGATAAGCTTCAAGGTATCATCCTTAACCTTGAAATCTGTCCTCTCACTTATCATGATATAGCTCTGAACACTTTCCTTCAGCAATACATACGAACTAAAGAAAGTATTATTCTTCTTCACAATATTACTTTTTTCTGTTTCAGAGTGTCTGAGGGTATCAACAACATCCATATCATTTCTGACCGATGAAATTTTATTTACAAGCATCACTCAGCCTCCTTAATCTTAGAATAAAGCACATCAAACTCGCTTTTGGCATCAGCAAATCTGGGATCCTTATTTTCATCCCATGCACCCTTCTTTATTAACTTTTCCTTTTCAAGCTCAACATAACTTCTCGCACCATCGACATCATTGTCAACAGCCTCGAGCAGTTGCATAAACTGAGTAAGCTTTCCAATAGGGTCATTTGAGAAAAGCAGAAGTTTTTCAACAGGAGATTTACTATCAAAATCCATTGCCAACACTGCAATAGATTTTTCTATCTCTTCCGTCTTTTGGCTAAGCATCTCTGCTATTGACTTTTTTGAGTTTATATTATACCCTACTCTAAATGCATCCTCATAAAATCCCTTTATATCGGTCAGCATTTTATTTATATCACTCTTATCAGGCAATAAATCATCATCCAACTCAAAGCCAAAATATGATAAAATCTTCTTAAGCACTTCTTTTCCTTTGGAAATTTCTATTTCCAATGCTTTCTGTGCTTTATCAAAAATTTTACTGCACTGCTCAATCAATTCACGCCTACTCTTGGTTTTTTCATCAATTCCAAGTTCCTGTTCTGATTCAACAGTAAACTTTGAACTCTTCACCGCATTTATCGAGTAACTAAACAACGATTGATTTACAATCATCTTTTTAGCATCATCTGTTGCACCCATTATAATATTAAAATACTTCAGAAGAAAATCCTCGTAAAACGCCACATTTCCATTGGGATAGCACAAATTCAAAACATCAATCCATTCCTTGCAGTGACCGGAATTATCTCTGATAGACTTGTTAAGTACATTATCTTTCCTCAGAATTGTTTCTCTTTTAATGTCTGACAGCTTCGTTGCATTGATTGTACCATTAAGAGCCTTAGAGACAACATCAAGGATAATCGCATTTTTAACATATAGCGGGACATTACTGTCAATATCACCTCTGACAGTTTCTATGATTTTCTCCTTATGTCTCTCAAGCCATAATGTTGCAGTATATATCTCGGACTCCGAATCATCAAAATTCCACGTTTTCTTACCGAGAAAATGATACTTACCGAAACACAGCAGCAGATGATATGTTTCATCATTATCATCCAAAACAATATATGATTTATCAAGCTTCTGATCTTGACGTGCAAAAGCAATAAGCGAATATTGAGACTCCTTTACTGTCTTCATCAAAACAGTAGGAATGCCATACTGCTGCCAGTTTAATGTTTCAAACACAAAATTGCATACAGCATCTCTTATATCCTGTATTCTTGTAAGCTTTTTATCAGGATTATTATGCCATGTATTTACCATATCTCTGAATTCGAGATATTTTTCCTGACGTTTCGCCGCTTCAGGATCTACCGGCGGCACAACAGGCGAAACGACAGTACCATCATCTCCGGAAACATTTTCTGTATTCTCTGGATCAGGGATAACAACCTCATCCGGTTTGGAGATAACCGCACCCACATTAACACCGGTAACCTTTTCAAAGAAATCCCCAAGCTGCAATTCTTTGTATATTGCCGATGGAAGTCCTGCTAATCTGCCATTTTTGTACTCAATAGTAGCATCGCCCCAAAAGCCGATTAACTTTCTTATCCTTTCGGCATAAGTAGCGGATTGTCCCATATTCTGAACAATATTATTTATTCTGTTGATTATATCCTCATTCTTAATGTTGCTTTCAAGCTGACTTCTCCAGCTCTTACAGAAGTTTGGAAATACCGTAGGGGCGTTTATCAACTCGTTGATAGTCGGCTCAATAATAGTTCTGATTATATATCTCGGCGTTGGTTTTTCCATTACTGCAACAAGATTTACTATTGCATTTTTAGTAAATGGAAACAAACTTAGTTTCTTATCATTGAGAGTATATGCTCCCCATATATTAGCCTCCGGATCTGAATGAACAGGCATGTCCGCAGGTGAAGCTCCGTTACCTCTCCAGGCTTCAAGCTCATCGTTATCAACAGACATTGCATTAAGGTATCTTGCAAAGAACTGCACAAGATCATCCCTATTTTCACCTATTGCACCATCGTCAATAGTGATTCTGGAAGTTATTCTATCTCTGTAATTATCACGGAAATAATCTCTGAAATACTCGGTAGTTGTACCAACAATAGAAACAAGTCTGCATAAATTATCATGAGAATTCTCACCTGTATGCGATGTGAATAAGGCACTGAGTAATTCCTGATTCAGACCTGTAAATGATGTAATATCTTCAATTAAAAGAGTTAATGACTTTCCCTGCCTAAACAATTCTTTACGAATATCCTTGAATATCATTTCAAAATCGCCTGACTGTATTCCAGAGCAGGACTGGATTACCTTATCAATGAACGAATCCATATAATCAGTGATATTCTTGACATAAGAAATGTCACCATCATCAACAAGCAGTTTATTTGCCATTTTCTTGGCACGTCTGTCTGCATACTCAAGTTTGCCAATAAAATCCATATCACAAGAAAAATCCTGAACGGTAAACTGCGCAATAGCATCATTATTACCGTTAGAAACTCCATTACCGGATACCTTGCTGTATATCCTCTCAACAGGTCCGTTTTCTCTCATCATATAGGCTTGAACATCTTCGTTTTGAAGGAACGCAACTAAATCCTTCTTTTCAACGTTTGATAGTCCGCCCTCTTTTTCGTCAGACTGAATTTCAACAATGAAACTATTGTATATTGTGGCTTTGAATTTCTGCTCACTTATTGTCTGATTAGCCCTTACAAGACGCTCATAAGCTTCTTTGTTAGCAATATTCTTTATTTCATCCTTTTCAAGAAGTTGACGAATAGTTCCTTTGAGAGTGTTATCGCTTCTTTTTATCAACAGAACAACTTCCGAAGCATTGTCTTCACTGTCAAGCTTAGCATTGATCCAACGGATAAAATGAGATTTACCGGCACCGTTGGAGCCTTCAACAATGACAAACCGATGCTCATCGCTTTTCTCCTGGTTAAACAGCTTACTGTAAACATCACTTTCAGACAAATACTCTTTCACACTATTTCCGTTTACATTGCTTGATAGCGTAACTTTTCTGAAAGGAACATGTGTTGCAAGGAAGTCAGCCTGTGAACTATTGATAGAATCAACTGCAAGCACTCGTGACATTCTTTTCTTCGCAATTGATATATTCATCACTTAACCCCCTTAAAAACTAAATGAGTAATTTCCGACTGGAATTCATGCGATTTGTTCTCATAAAGTGTCCACCGTTCAGCACTGTCCATATGTCTCTTAAGCTGAATTTCTTTCATATCATGTAGCTGCCTTAACGCATTTGACATAGCGAGATTGAATGTTTTATCCTTTTTTACTCTTGATGTAGCTACTGAAATCCCACTTGGAAGTGCCTCCAGGAACTCGCTAATAGAATACTCTTTTCCCTTTTCCAGGTCAGCTAATTTAATAAAGTCTTTCAATGCTATATAGGCATTAGGAATAAAAATCATCTTTACTTTTGGGACCTCGGATATATATCCAAAGCCTAAATAAGATATCCAAAATCTTGTTGCCAGGATTAATGTTTTCTTCAAATCATTTACAGGGAAATCAGAGAATTCTGAAACACGTCTTGCATTTTCATCAGATGTAATCGAATCGTGATGAAGCCATTCCCCATTTGCCTCAAGGAAACCACTACACAGCTTGTAAAATTCTGACGCTGTATCCATAAATAAAACAGAATTACAATACTTGCGAAACTCATCCATGTTCTTAACTATCTTCTTATCTTGAATAAAGGTAATCTCATTATTTTCTTCTATAACACCCAGTTCTACCGCTGCATTCTTTATTGTACCATAATAAACGGTATTCGTGGCAAATTCAGCTGGTTCCAATATTTCTCTTAGTTTCGTATTTGATATAGAATTCTCAGAAGCAACTATCTTACACAACTCATATACACGTTCCGGAGTTGCTTCAGGTTTAATTTTATCCTTAAACAATTCAACTATCTCCTTTCAGTAAGTTTACATTAAAGCATGCTCCATTAACAATTTCGGAAAGATTTTTATTGAACGAAGGGATAAAAATATCCGAATTAACGATGTATATAAGCATTCCTTTCGCCTTTGACCTTATAGATAAAATACGTTCCACCAGTCTTTGATTATCTTCAATAAAGAACGCTATACTGCCTGATGTATAGAAATAGTTTCTTTCAGAAAACAGTTCAAAGAATCTCTCAAATGAAATAACATTAAGCGTTGTATTATCCTTGCAAGACGTATATTTTCTGAATTCAGCTACATCATTCACAACTGCAATGTCTAATCCCTTATCAGAAAGACTTGAAAACAAATAATCATTCTGCCCCTCGGAGTATATCATCATTTCCTTTTGATTATCAGTAAATTCTTTCATTTCATCGGAAATAGCAGATATGGGACTTTCCACAGCTAATTTCAAAGATTTACCCCTGACAGCACTGCCAATTATATCCTCATGTGAATTACACCCTGAGCAATACTCATCTGTAAGTTTATACGCACTATTGAACAAATCCGATATACAGACACGAGAAGCCTTGTTAAGAGCAGATTTTATTGCTAAAAATTCTTCGATAATCATTTGTTTTTCTAAAGAACGAATCGAATCGAAAAGATTTCTGGTGTATTCACTGTCAAATCTAATCTGCGGATCAACAAGTAGAAATAGTACCTATCATCCTTGTATTCCATATCCTTGATTTCAATCAAGCCATATCTGCGCAAAAGCAGAACAACATAAACATTCCACGAAACATCGGCATTATTTGCATACGTGAAGAAATCATCACTATCAAGGAAATCGGGTCTGACTGCCGTATCAATACAAGTATCCTCTATTCCTAAAGTTGTCCGATTGCTCTCGATCATAGAAATCCAACGTCTAACAAATTTATCGGTAGTAATTACCTTCTGCGATAAATTATGCGCAGACTGTATGTCATCGTTCGTGTAAAGCATTAACGCAAGGCAAGGCAGTCCGTCTCGTCCTCCTCGTCCACATTCCTGATAATACCGATTAGGTCCGGAAGGAACATAAAGATGCAAAACAGTCCTTACATCCTTTTTGTCAACACCAACACCAAAAGCACAAGTCGCAATCATCAGATCAAACTTGTCATTACTCCAATCGTTAATCAGCCGTTCTCTTTCATCGGATGTTGTTTTTCCGGTGAAGGTTTCCATATTTGAAAATCCAAATTCACTAAGCTTATTCTTAAGGCCATCGGCATCTTCCGGTGAATTAACATAGATTATCATCGGTCTGGGGAGCGTACAAACAAGCTCTTTTATCTTATTCTGTTTATCATAGTAATTATCAGCTTTTACAATATTATATCTTGGTTCCTTACGAAGCTTATCAAAACGTAATTCAATCCATTTTCCATTAGCTGCAAAAAATGATTTTAACATTTTCACATCAGGAGATGTATATGTTGCAGACAACAAATACGTTCTAAGCTGCGGATTGGTTTCAAGAAAGCGTTTCTGTAAAGCATCCAGGCATTGAAAATCAACTCTGAACGATGCTCCCCATTCAAGAATAATATGTGCTTCATCTACGATGAAATTTTTCAGATAATGCTGCTCATTAGTCAACAGTATCTCTTTCCTGAGATACTCATTTTTTATCAATGTTTCGGGCGAAATAAACAACATACGAGCAGTTTTGTTATGAAGTGCTTCTATAAGAGTGGTCAAATCACTATTGCTGTGATAATAAAAGATTTCATTATCCACATTGCTTGTTTTTATAGTGTTTTTTGCTGCTCTGACCTGATCAAGCATAAGCGAAATCGTAGGAACTACCACTATCGTCAAGCCCTCAGATTTCTGATAAGCAACCGATTGAGTAATAAGGCTTTTGCCTCCGCCCGTAAGCATTGCAATAAGTGCTGTATAACCATCCGGAACTTTTAGCGCACCATTTACAGCCAGCTGCTGCTCATAGCTTCTATGGGTTGTATAACCGGTAAGTGCTCTAATATATCCATTAGTAACCGTTTCATCTGATTCATCAGTCTGTGTATACAAATAGCTTTTCATAAATGCATCATAGACAAATTTCTTATTCAAATACGATGGTATATTTATCGACACAGAAATATTTCCGTCTGCATCAGTATAAAGACCGAACGGATTATTCTGACTTATGTAAAATCCGGAGATTTTAACGCTTGTATTTAGCACGATCAAATACTGCCTCAAAGCCGACTCAAAATCATACTGCGTCAGCTTGTTTTCGATAAACTTATCATACGCCTGAATAAATCTCATGGCACATCTTATTTTGTATTTATCAATTTCCGATGCACCATTCATGCTGTCATAAAGCAATTTACTTTCCACTGCATACCCTAAAAAATGATTCTTTATAAGTTTATCAAGCTCTATCTCATTCATTGGTTTTTATCATCCTTATATAACATATAGAATCCAGAACAACCTTTGCTGATGAAAAAGCCTTGAAAATATTCTCATAAGCTTCACTGTTTTCACCGTAATTATTCCTGTTGCCATAATACTCGGAAGAAATTGCTTCCTCACTTCTTTGGCGCAGAAGTGTTTCTTTCAGCTCTGATCTTCTTATCTTTTTCTTAAGCTTATTGATTGCATCTTCCTTCGCCTTTTGATAGCAACTTTTTACACTATTTTGCCAAATATCCGCAGGATGCTTGCTTCGGAACATCTCAATATTCGACATACCGGATGTATTGGTAAGACCAAGAAAACGTTTTTTACAGCTTCTCTGTCCTAAGTGTTCAACATTGCTTTTTATATCGGAAGATGTCATTTTCAAAAGCGTTTTGAATGCAGTAAGCACCGTATTTATATCGTTATCCTCACATTCCGATATTGATACAGCATTATACAGCATTTCATAGTCTATAAACTGTCTGTACTGTTCCATTTTACGAACAGGAATGTTATTCTTCATGAGCACAAGTTCATCCGGCTCGAGAGTCCACCCATAAACAAAGCCTTTCCAATCAATCGGACCATTTACAGCAATAGCAGAACATTTACCCTTATATGCCCTAAGTGCATTATCGGTTATACTGTCATATATCTCATCACCCGGAGCAAAGAAATGAATATAGTCAGATTTCAGCGCAATTTCTCTATTAAACGTTCCCTGAATATACGAGTGTTCTTGCTGCATATTTGACTTTCCACTCATACCTCTGACTCTATTCTGCATCTGATTCATTTTATCATCAATGATCCTTTTCATATCAGGTGGAACAAATAATGTGTTGAATGCCGATCTTCCCGAAAAAGAAGCTGCATTATATCTGATAATGGTACGCTCATTATCAACAAATCCACCGTTAAATCCCGTAAGTCGTGCCCAGCTTAACATAGATGAAACAAAAAGTTCAGTTTCACTTTCCTGATATTTTTTTACAGTAGCTTCAATATTTTTGTTAATAACCTGATATTTATACTGTGCTACATCAAAATGTCGTTCTCTTTTAACCGTTTCCGTAAGTTCCGTAACCTTTTCAATAATCTGCGGAATAATATCACTAAGTCCATATTTGAAATTTGAATTTACAGCTTCAATTATGTTCTTATCTATTTCAGACATGATTATTTCAAGTCCGCTTTGTGACTTACTGAATATCTTAAGACCATCGTTCCAAAAACTGAAAATGTTACTTTCCAAAGTATCTGCTGCATAGGAAACAACTGATATTACAGGTTTATCGGATTCTCTTCCAATTCTCGCCAGTCTGCCAATACGCTGTTCAAGGTCATTTGCCGCCCAAGGAATATCAATATGTATTATAACATCAGCATTCTGGAAATTACGTCCCTCACCGCCTGACTTGTCAGACAGCATAAACTTATAATTTTCATCTGACTGGAATCTGAATGTATTGAGTTCCAATTCATCAGAAGGCATAGATGTATTGAAGAAACAGCATACATCTTCCCCAAAATAAGAAACCAATGCCTTTTTATAAAGCTCAAATGTACCCTGGTAATCAGTAAATAGAATCACCTTTTTATTGTAAGCCTCCTGATCAAGATAATCCATTATTCTGACTATTCTGGAGTAATTTTCATACGGATCTGAGAGTAAATCGCCCAAATTATTTATGCACGTGATTTCCTCATCTCTGCGCTTATTGGCAATTGAACGTATATCATCGGGAATATCTATCTTGCTTTTTCCAATCTCATCACAAAGTGCAGCCGAACTGCTAAAGAATGCACTTATAAATGGCATATAGTCCCGTCTGAAAACATCATCAGACACACTTACTCCATCAATCCATTCAGATAATCTTAAATACAATGCGTACTCTGTGCTATTACAATCATCATCCAATGAGTAGCTTATATCTACCAACTGACGCTCAAAATCAATACTCGGCTCAACGAAAGCTCGTCGGTTTCTGATAATACTCTTTTCAAGCTGATATGCTTCACAAATATATGCAATAACTTTTTCTATCTGGTAAATACCAAGGTCATCCGATTTAATGTCAATTGCATCAACCATTTCTGTTATGCGGTTATTTCCAACCTTTTTGCCTATTGACTCAAGCTCTGATTTTATTTCATCAAATATTTCCTCAATATCTTCGTTTATCTCATCACCCGAATCCTCAAGTTCCTGTTTATAATCCACAAGGCTCTCATAAACATTATAAACCATTCTAATGACACTTTTCTGCATTGCCAATATATTATCGAATTCTTCTTCCGACATATTAAGATATTTTGATGGTTGAATCAATGTCATTAGCTTATGGTATTCATCTTTTCGGCTCTGAATCGGAGTTGCACTTAACAGCAATACATTATCTGTATGCATACTAATTGATAAAGCCTTATTATACAAAGCTTCATTAAAAATCATTCTGTGAACTTCATCAATGACTACAAAATCATAGACACCCTCTTGCACAGAAAGTATCCTACTTGCAGGAATTATTTCCAGATGATTGCCGTTACAATTCTCAGCTTCGAAAATATGAAATTTAAAAGCAAGCTCAGTTCTCCACTGCTCAACAAGAGCATCTGGAATCACCAATAAGATTTTTTTGTTATACTTGTCAGACATAAAAATCTTTAACACCGATGCAGCTTCAATAGTTTTACCCATACCTACTTCATCAGCAATCATATATCTGCACAATTTGTCAGACAAACATCTCATTACCGTCTTAAGTTGGTGAGGCATAAGCCTTATTTTACAGCCTGCAAGCTCCTTAAATCCATACACAGAGCTTTCTATAACCTTCATAGTCTTGCTGACATTACATCTGCCAAATAACCATGTTGGATTCTGAAATTCATAAGAAGCCATTTGCTTTAGCGGCAACACATAAGAATCATTAAACGATGCTTTTAGCTTTGTTTCGGGAACGTACAGTAATTTGTCATATTCGTAAGAATAAATATAGTAGTAATACAAATCCTCATCTTTATTAAGCTCACAGGATTTAACAGAATATATGCTGCCACCATACTCCACAGACGAACCATTATTTATTCTGCAGCGAGTAATTTTTGATAAAGGCTGTGTATAATTCTCTGGTAAAGCGTAATAATCTCTCAAGCCGTATAAGTCGAAGAACTGAAGGTCGGCTGTTTCAGCAAAATCATCAATATCAATGACCTTCGCAAGCGCAAAATCTCTTGGTTCCAATGGTTCTGTTACATCTATAGAACATCTGACATAAGTTGACTTTTTAATCATTGTATCACCACATTTGATTGTTTTATTTAATCGTTGCAAGACATACGCCACGTGAAGCACAATATTTACAATCTTTATTAAACCGTGTCCAATAGCTTCGTTCAGTTTGAATTACTGTAAGAAGATCCAAATTCTTATTCTGATTGATTTCTTTAGTAGCTGTAACCAAAAAATCCTCACAATAAGGGTTGACATTATTTAACTTTCTTTTGGAGAGTGTACTATACACTCCTGCTATTATCTGAGTTTTTTCCAGTTCATTGGCGATTTTGAAATCATTGTCAATAACTGTGTATTGTTCAGCAATTATTTTTCTTAATGCCGCATCAGAACATGGTTTGGACTGTAATTTATTAATCACTGCATTTTGAAGCAACATTCTCATATACCATATTATGTGAAATCTATCCCGATATATAGTGCCATTCTGAACTGCTGTTTCTACTGCAAATTTATATGGGCACATATTATAACGCAAATAATCAACATCTGTAAATGTATAATCAGGCGTACTGACATCTTCACTTTTAAGCCTTGGAACATATACAGACTTAGTTTCAGAATGATACTTTGTGACCTTTATTCCAAGAATGGATAACATATGATACAACTCATTATCTCTGCTATTCTCTGTCTTTATATAGCTAAGCTTACAGCTAAGTCTATTAAATTCAAGACCATATAAAAGAGCATAACGCTTGAAATTTCTGAATTCCATCTTTGATTTAAGGAACACCTGGTATTTCCAGTCCAAAGGCTCATATGCTGTTTCAAAGAATTTAATATCAAGCGGCCAAGGCAGTCGCTCATCTCTCGCCGCTGTTATATCCTTATCGCTAAGACAGCAGAAATGATATGTTGGTGGGTTTGGATTGGAACTTTGCCCCTGACTACGCAAAATATCTCCGTCAATCTGCTCAAAATCTCTGACAATCCAATTAGCAGACCGTCCGGCTGAATCATCTTGACTGAGATAGTACGAGAGCGTTTGCTTCAGACAAACAAAAGTACCCGTATCAGGTAAATCGGTATTTTCTAAACGTTCAACCAGCTTCTTGACAATTTCCTTCATTTCATCATCAAGGTCACTCTGATCTTGAATTTTGCTTACAATAAAATCGTGTATCCTATTATAAAACCTCTGGAAATTATCCTTTCCTTCGTTAAAATCTTCAAAAAACCATACAATGATTTCATTGAGTGATTTAAGAGCCTCAATTAACTCCTTCAAATCGCTTTCAGCAATATTCAAATAGGAAATTCTCTTAAACTTACCATCATTTAAACGTATCAGCTTTCTTAAATTCACCAAATATTTAATTACGCTATCAAGATATATTTCCTTACTGATAGCCGGCTCAATAATATTAAACGAATTCAGGAGTTTTCCATGATTGCTTTCCGGAATTATTCCTGCACTCAGGCATTCTTTAATATTAGAAAAATCATGTATTTTTACTCTGTACTCGCTACTATCCCAAAGTTCAACTGCTGATACAAAGAAATGCCCAATCGGATAGTCAAGAAAATGTCTTTCCCCAAATTGTTCTGGAAAATACGAACGCAGAATATCATTAACACGTCCAGATGCAGAATACATCTGCTCCCGCATATATGTTAACGATGGCTTTTTACTCTTCGGCTCTTGAGCTTTAAGCATACTTGCTTCTTCAAAAATGTTTGCACAATAGCCTGCAAATTCTGTCATATTTGCAAACTCGATTACTTCAAGGTTATCCAAAGCTGCACCCGGTGATTTAAAAACTCCATTTGCGAGATTACCCATACTGTCTGCAAGAACATTTGATGAATAACTGTCTACCATAAGTGATGTGGGTACAAATTGACTGGTGGTGCTGTTAGTTATGCTTATATTAAAGAGTGAATAAATATTCATCCAAGTTTGATATACAGCTTTATACTGTTCCTGGTAATTGAACAACAGCACAACTGTCTTGAATCTGCTTATATCTTCAATTGCACAAAGCATAGCGGGTGAAAACTGATGAATACCATGAAAAATAATCGTATCTGTTTTTAATGTTGATATGTTTAATTCGTTAGGTTTCTTTTTAAGACCTTCTTCTATACCGGTTTGTATTTGCACAGCATTATCAACTCTGTTGAAATCAAACGAAGAGTGCTGTCGTTCCAAAATAATCTTATAAATATCAATAAGTATCTTTTGATCCGAGGTAATATTCTCTGTACTGATTTTTGATACATCTATGTTTAATTCCTTAAACAGTCTTATTGCCGATACTATAGACTTTGAATTGTATTCCAGGGAATTTTTGAGTCCCTCTGAGTTATTATCCAATTCTAGCCGATGAATCGCATTATCTACTTCCATCATCTGCTGTATCTTTGTGCTTGGATTTTCCCACTCATTATACAATTTGTCCAACAGAATACGGACTGTGGTGAGCGACTGCTTATCTCTCAGATACGGATAAACATCTTTATCCGTTAAACCATTTACCATTGTCTGAGAAACGCAGAAGTGTGGACAATCCTTTATTTCATTCCAGTATGGTTCCCTATCAATTTCATATGGATTTGAGTATGCATATATTTTAATCGCCATAACTCTCAAGCTCCTTAAGCAAACTTCCCCACGACTGTGTATTCGAATCAGTCCTCGTAAACCAGATAAAACGGTTAATTGCTCTTGTCATCGCAACATAAAGTATTCTTGCTTCTTCCATCTGTTTCTCTTTGATTTCGAGTGCCGAATGATAAAAATCATTACATATTTCTACGGATTTATCACCCGTAAGACAATATCCAACTTTACCGTCAATATACGTTACATCAACACTATTTTTTCTTATACTTCCAATTTCACTATCGGTAAATGGCAGAATAACAAGACCATATTCCAAACCCTTTGACTTGTGAACTGTGGTACATAAAACTCTTATATCACTGAACTCCGTAACAACATCTCTGGATTTTGCCTCTGTTCCTGTTGTTATGTTAATGCGAAGCATCTCGTTAACCGAGTCAAGAGTAAGATAGCTTCTACGATTATAATTTGAAAGTTCTTCAAATACAAGCTCGTAGTTGATTCTGTAATGCTCCTGACGGTCGGGATCTTTTAATGTTTTTTTCCATGGAGCAGTTTTTTCAAAAATCAGATGAAGTACCTTTAACACAGGCTGATTATGTACCTCATTAATTAACTGCTCCCATGTTTTTTGCATAACAACTATAAAATACTCGTCTAACAGTGCTATCATAATATTAAGCTTATCAGATTCACTCTTGCCAATAATTTCTGTAAGCTTAAAATCAGCATTTATATATCCTGAATTGATAAGCGCATATAGATATGTAATGTTATATGGGTTAGAAAGTGCCATTGTAAGCTTGCACAAATCCTTTGCAGGCTCCAACTGATACAAATCGTTTCCAGAATCACTTTCCACAATTACATTCCGAGATTTCCCCTGGCTAATTATTTCTTGAATTCTCCAGTTTTCTCTGACAAGTATAGCAATTGTCCTCTCATTTTCTGACAGATTACTGCTTTTCATACTCTTGTGAATCCTATCGACTTCTGTTTCCAACATCTCAAAGAATTTATCGTAGAATAGTTTTTTATCCTCATAATCATCACGAGTATATGTGATATTATAAACCACATCATTGTATCCATATTGCTCAAATGTTTTTACTCCTACCAATGCATCTTCATCGGATCTATATGGCAGCAGTCCAATGTTACCGATTGAATTGAATACCTTTTCATACCTTGAAAGTAATCTCGCATCACTACGATAGTTCTGAGTTAGCGAAAAATGCAGCCATTTTTCCTGGGTAGAATGCATTCTGTTAAACGCATCCATTGTAGCACCACGAAATCTGTAAATGCTCTGCTTAAGGTCTCCAACTATAAAGAAATAGAAGCCTAGCTTATCCTGCATATTGCGAAATGCATCTATCTGTGCATCATCAGTATCCTGAAATTCGTCAATGAACATATATTTGATTTTAAAGAGATTTGTGTTAAATTCCTCAGATTCGATACATTTGTTGAGATATACCATGTATTCACTCAGACAAAGGCAATTATCCGCAAAAACCTGTTCGGTAAATTCCTTTTCTGTCTTAATAATTACTTCTTCTATGATTTTATTAAAATATGGCACTTCATCAGGTGATTTACCAAACACCTGCATAGACACAGTTTTTATATCACACCCCTTGTTATACAATAAGCCTGCAAATTTGAAAAGATTTTTTCTAAAGTCATCAATTCCCATTGGCAGCCCATCATAAAACAATGGCTCGCTTTTGTTTATTTCCTCAAGAAATTCTGTAAAAAGCCTGTCGAAAATTTTCTGTTTCTCATAGGTTCCTGTAATAGTAGAAAAATTACTTCCAATTCCTACAGCAGATGATGTGTTCTGAATTATTTCTTTTGCAAAGCTATGGATTGTGGAGATACGCATCTTCTCTATACTGTTAACCGACTCCAGAAACTTTACATTTCCAGTAAGAACAAAGGAATTGACAAAGAACTTCTTCAACCTGCTCTTCATATTAGATGCAGCATCTGCTGTGAAAGTAAGCATAGCTATCTCATTGGCTGCATCATAAATGCCTGAATTAGTAGACGGATGGCACAAATACGCTATTCTTGATACCATTGAATACGTTTTTCCTGTACCTGCTCCGGCTCTCACTTCGATATTTCTATTGATTTCTGCGTGTTCAACTACATACTGCTTGATATTAAAGGTGCTGTTTGCAGCTATGGCTTCAACAATTGACTGCTGATTTTCAGCAATATTTCCATTATAAATGATAAATGATTCCGGAAGTATATAATTTTCAATATATGTAGCTTCAAAATTAAATGCTGAAATCTTCCCATTTTTAACAGCAATAAATGATTCCGAATCATCCACTGCACCAAATTCGAGATTAGTTCCCTTCACCTTAATATGCTTCATTATAAACGCTTCGGTCAATTTCTTGGCAATCACTTCAAGTTCATCAAGATTATTAGTAAAAATAATTTGCTTAGTTCCCTCAAAGTACGAATCAATAATATTAGCCATGCTCATAAGTGATATTGATTCAGCAAAAACTGATAAAGCAGAGTATGGTATAGCTGTTGGCATAGGCGGTTTTACAGTGTATTTAGGCTCAAAATGATGTCTGACTGCATCATATACATGACCTTCCAGTTTATCGTAAGAAAGATTGCGCATTTGGTTATACCGCATCATTAATTTTTTTCCAAAAGCGGCAGAATTGGATATATCCTCAGAAAGCAATGTGCTTTCTCTCTCAGATACCTCACGTAAGCCTAATGAGTTATAATCCATCTCACTTAAGAAGGGATAACAAACCATGTCCAAAATCAATGGTTCGATATGATAATCATTTGACAATCTATTCAGCAAACAAAAGCGATAGCTTCTTGCCTGTTCCTTAGGAGAATTCTCTGTCTCACCGTTTGCCATTAATATTTCCTTGCTACCCTTAACAGATGATATGTGAGATCTTACCCATCCCTTGACCTCCAACACAAATACGCCGATATTCTTTATAACAAGACAAAAATCAAATTGACGTCCTGAAACCTCACGATTATGATAGCAAATAACATCATCAGGCAGATATTCCTTTATACACTGCCAAACCATTTTTTCACCTTGTAAATTTTCGGGGCACTTGTCCATCATCTGAGCCATAATTATTCTCCTTGTCCGATTATTTAAGCAACTCCGCTAATCTGTCAATGTCCTCAAAAGATGTATATTTATTTATCGAAACACGTAAAATCTTAGTTGTTTTATCCTTTAAGCCTATAGCACTGATTACATGAGAGGGTTCACCGGCACTGCAGGCCGAGCCTGTTGATAACGCAACATCACCACTAACTCTTTTAATAAATCGCTCGTTATTAAAAGAACTCCTGTCTACATACAAGCTGAGTATGCCCTTGATTCTTTTATCTTCATCTCCTAAAACGGAAATGTTTTGTATTGTGGTCAGCTTTTGTAGAAAGTAATCGTCCAACTCTGTCAAACGTTTAATATTTTCTGCTTTATCCCGAATGGCAATCTCAGCAGCCTTTCCAAATCCGACTATATTGTGTACTGCCAACGTACCTGCTCTGAGTCCGTTTTCCTGTTCTCCGCCATGAACAAATGCTGAAATAGGTGGCAAGCCATATCTATCTGATCTGATATATGCACATCCAATTCCTTTGGGTCCATATATTTTGTGTGCTGATGCAGAAATAAAATCACAACCGATTTCATCAACGTCAACATCAATTTTTCCTAATGCCTGTGTAGCATCAATATGAATCTTTATATTATGACAATGAGCAATGTCTGCAAGTGCCTTAACATCATTAACAGAGCCTATTTCATTATTTACATAGATAAACGAAGCAAGTGCGGTTTGGTCGGAAATTGCAGATTCAAAACTGTCGGGAATAACTACACCATTACAATCCACATCAATAAACGTTGCAGTATATCCTCTGTCAACTCTCCTGTTTTTTCCTGATAACGAAAATGTTGAATCGTTGTTGGAATATATATCCCCGTTAAGATACTTACACGCATTTATTGTTGCTTTATGCTCGGCATTACTCGTAATAACATTGTTTCTTCCATCAGAGTAATAACGAGTATAATCCAAGTAACCCTTAATAATAAAATTGGTGCTTTCAGATGCTCCGGCAGTAAAAATGATTTCCTCGGCTTTTGCACCAATCAGCTTAGCTACATTCTCTCTTGCCTCTTCAACCGCATTTTTGGCATTTACAGCTTTACAATAATATTTTCCTGACGGATTTCCATATTCTTCTTTTAAATATGGAAGCATAGCCTCAAGCACTTCTTCATCGACAGGTGATGTTGCTGCATTATCAAAATAAATCATACTGTATCCCCAACTCCTAATGCGTGCAGAACATAGTTATCCACACTTCCTGCGTGATTGTACATATCCAGGAGCAGTTTGCTTCCACGGTCAATATGTGCCTTTACATAATGAGGAAAATACTCATCATCAGAGAGATGTCTTCCCTCAACAAGCTCAATAAGCACCTTAAAATATACATCGTTATCACCTGTAATTGTCTGCCTGTTCAATTCAAGTCCGTTAGTATCGGATTTGAAATTTTCAACAGATGTTTTTTCAAGCAGCGACCATGCAATTGCGTGCTTAACAAGAGTATATGGTTTGTAATGTGTTCGTCTTTCAAGCTCAGAAAAGATTTCCTGAGTTTGCTTTGATGTATGCAATTTGAATACCATTTTTCACACCTCAAAAAAATAGCCTTTGGAAACAGTAGTCCTGTTCTCACTCTGATTATTGCTGAGAAGATATTCTTTAGCGATATAAGGCTTGATTATAGGATAATAATCCTTAGTTATTTCCTCATCCGTACTCAAAATGATAACCTGCTTGCTGATATTAGGGAAGAATTTTCTGGAGATTTCTTCTCTGTGCTGAGTATCTATTCTTGCATAAGGCGTATCAATAATGAAAGGTATGTCCTTGTTTGATACCTGAATAATAGCTTGGTACAACGCAAGAACGAATATCTGTCTTTCTCCCTTTGACAAGCGAGTCAACTCGATTTTTCTGTTCAACAATATAGAATGACATTCCGAAGAAACTAATAAAGCATTCTTCAATTCATCCTCAGAAGTAACACTAAATAGATTATACAGCTTATCTACGCCTGCACTTCCTATTTGAGAAATAAACTCCTTAAATCCCATATTAGCTATTATTGATTTCATATCATCAATAGTGTATTCCGACTGCTGATAAAGAATAAATTTGAAATCATTTGTAACTTCCATGGAAGAAATAAGGTTGTCTTTTCGATACATTTCACGCAGATTTGCTATAGTATAATCAGCAAGCTTCTTGCGAATACTTTCAGTTTTGCTATTGATAAGTTCATCCATAATCTGCGCTATCTCCGATGATAAAGCATACGCATGATTGTTAGACGCTGTTTCAAGGATTTTGCTATACAAGCTATCTTTTTTGGATGTCAACTCAATAAGTAAAAGCCTGTTAGCCTCGCAAATCTGATCGAGATTGTCGCTTTCACTCTGAATTGAAATAATCTTGGACTCATTATCTTTCATTTCCTTAAGAAATTTTTCGGAATCTTCTGCAGATAATGACTCTCTTAATTCCTGATTGTAAGTAATAATTTGCTTCGTGTATTTATCCCTACGCTTGATTCTTTCTGCTAATTTCTTGGTATCAATACTTTCTACAGTGTCAATAACTGATTCAACCTTACCTATTTCATCACGTGACATATCAAATATTCGCTTTTTACCTTCGGATGATATTGGTTTCAGTTTATTCATTATAGCGTTATATACATCCTCGGAGAGAGCATCTGCATCACCCGTTTTTTCTTCAATTACTTTCTTAATGAAATCGGGAGAAATCATATTTCCTACATATTCCGATATACTTTCTTTTTCTTCGTAGTTAATTTGTTTCTCAACATCACGAATAAATCCCCTCACCAGATAAAAAGGCATATCATTCTCAACAAATGATTTTAACTCAACAGATATTTCAGAACGTTTCTTGTCTAATTCATTGCATTCTTTCTGCATCTGAGCTTTTTTGGCTTCAGAAATACCACCAGATTTTTTGAAGATTTCCTCAATCTGTTCATTCAGAACTGTAAGTTCTTCTACTTCTTTCGTCTTATCCAGAGAAAGCATCGGGCTTTCATGTCTTTCTTTCGGCAGTTCGCTTACCACTTCATATCCGACATTTACCGTCGGACTGTTTGACAAGGTAATACCAAGCTCATCCTCAAGCTCCTTAAGTTCATCATACAATCTGTCATATTCATAATTACTCATGATTTCCTGTGCTTCCTGATAGTATGCTCTGGAAGCTTTATTCAGAAGGCTGACCAGTTCTTTCATTCTCTCGTTCTTTGACTGTCCCATATAATTCTTTTAACTCCTGTTCTGTTAATCCTCTTACCTCTCCCGGTTTCAGATTACCTAGTTCTACATTCATAATGCGGATTCTCTTCAGTGTTGTCACCTTATAGCCAAGTGCCTCACACATCCGGCGGATCTGCCGGTTGAGTCCCTGTGTCAGAATGATCCGAAAGCTGCATTCTCCTGTCTGCACCACTCTGCATGGTCTGGTCACCGTATCAAGAACAGGGACTCCCTTGCTCATCCTTCGGACAAATTCCCTGTCCACCGGCTTATTCACTGTCACAAAATATTCTTTCTCATGATAGTTTCCGGCGCGCATGATCTTATTGACCAGATCTCCTTCATTTGTCAGAAGGAGAAGGCCCTGTGATTCTTTATCCAGTCTGCCCACAGGATAAACACGCAGAGGATAATCCAGATAATCTGTTACCGTCGTCTCATCAAACTGCTGCTTTGTACTGCACACGATCCCTCTGGGTTTGTTAAAAAGAAGCAGTACTTTTTTTTCATTTTTATGGACAGGTATATTGTCTGCACAGATCTCATCTTCCAGGCTGACTTTCTGACCGCTTTCTGCTTTTTTTCCGTTTACCGTAATCCTTCCCTCTTCGATCATCCGGTCGGCTTCCCGTCTGGAGCATATGCCTGCCTCGCTTAAATATTTGTTTATTCTGATTTTTTCGTCCATTGTTCTATTATATAATTTTTTGTACATCTTATCAACGGTGAAATTTTGATGGAATTTTTCTGG
>OKXB01001500.1_pt1 | contig 22249 bp, 20 predicted proteins | sample 1601731 | NCBI WGS metagenome assembly OKXB01 (sample SAMN04414077, study PRJEB24778) | human gut metagenome | material: faecal | host: Homo sapiens
AAATTAAAAATTAAAAGTTAAAAATTAAAGATGAAAAACGCCTGACGGAAGTGAAGAGAAGGCGCAAAAGCGCAACTAAAAATGAGAAATTAAAAATTAAAAGTTAAAAATTAAAGATGAAAAACGCCTGACGGAAGTGAAAAGAAGGCTCAAAAGTGCAACTAAAAATGAAAACTTAAAAATTAAAAGTTCCGTAAGCATCCGTATTAAATTGGTAAATTGTTATTCGTCTTTAAGAATAAAAAAAGCAGGATGATTTAAGAGTTGGAAGCTGTAGGGCGTCTGAGGCTATGTATCTATTTGTGAAATAAAAGCGGACAGGCATCGGCTAAATGCAGCCTGACGCCTGTCCGTATTATCTGTAGTTGTTATGCCTATTTAATAAAAATCATTGTTCATTTAAGCGATGTTGCATATTGATTGACGCGTACATCAGGCCTGAGTATCCGGTCAGTATTGTCTCAGGGCCGACAGCAGTTCGTTGTTTTCGCTCTTGCTGCCTATGGTTATGCGCAGGCAGTTGTTGCAAAGATGCACGTTGGCTCTGTTTCTTACAATCACGCCATTGCTTTTAAGATAATCGTAAATGGCCTGCGCATCGTTCATCTTGGCAAGGAAGAAGTTGGCATCAGTAGGGTATATCCGTTCGCAGAAGGGCAGCAGTCTGAACGCCTCAATCATTCTGCCCCTTTCAAGCAGTATGGTCTTCACCCATTTGTCGACCTCGTAAGGCTCTTTGAGTGCTTCGATGGCCTGCCTCTGCGTCAGTGTGCTTATGTTGTAAGGATGTTTCACCTTGTTGAAGATGTCTATTATATCCTTTTGCGCAAAAGCCATGCCGAGCCTTATGGCGGCACATCCCCATGCGTTGCTGAAGGTGTTGAGTACAACAAGGTTAGGATACTTGGCAATATCGAGCCGCAGCGGCCGCTCTGAAGAGAAATCAGAGTAAGCCTCGTCGACCACTACAATGCCCTGAAACTCATTTATCACTTTGACAACCTCATCGCGCATGATGTTGTTGCCGGTAGGATTGTTGGGCGAGCATATCCATATGAGCTTAGTGGTGTCGCTGCATGCATGGAGAATACGGTCGGCAGTAATCTGATAATTATGGTCAAGCTCAACCGTGCGGTATTCAACATCGTTGATGTCGGCGCAGACTTTATACATGCCGTATGTAGGTTCTATGGCCACAACGTTGTCTCTGCCAGGGCATGTAAAGCAGCGATAGAGCAAGTCGATGGCCTCGTCGGAGCCGTTGCCGAGAAAAATCTGCTCGGGCCTTACGCCTTTTATTTTAGACAGTCGGGCTTTGACTTCGGACTGCTGCGGATCGGGATATCTGTTGTAAGGCGAGTTATATGGATTCTCGTTGGCATCAAGAAACACCTTTGCTGCTGTTGCGCCGCATTCGTTGTGTGCGCTGCTGTAAGGTTTCAGGTTCCATATATTTGGCCGAGTTAATTCTTTTAATGGCTTCATGGCTAATTTTGTCTTATGTTCTTTATTATTATTGTGATGGCATCATGTGTGCGTTTGTTTGAGCTTATCCTGATGTCTGATAGGTCAGGCAGATTTATAGTATCGTCAAACAGGCGGCTTTAGACAATGCTGCAACTCACAATATAATTTATAAATTAATTAAAAATACATGGCAAAATTACTTCTTTTTAAGCATATCTGCAAAAATCGTTGTACTTTTGTATCCGATTTGCTGCAGATTGAATTTTATCTGCGTTTTTATTATGAAAATATGTACCAACCGTTAAGATTATTACTGACAGCCTTGCTTGTGGCGGTGATGCTATCGTGCGCAGAAAAGAAGAAAGAACCCCTTGTTACGCCATGGGGCGAGGTGCAGACAGACACAATATTGCCTAATGACAACTTTACAGTAAGCGACATTGTCGGCAACGGTGAACTTATAGCACTGACGCTGACCGGTCCGGAGACATACTATGATTATCGTGGCAGAGGTATGGGCGCGCAATATCTTTTGTGTGAGAAGTTTGCACAAAAGCTTGGAGTGTCGCTGAGAGTTGAGGTGTGTAAGGATACGGCAGAGATGGTTAAGCGTCTGCTTGCTGGCGACGCAGACCTTATAGCTTTTCCGTTGCCTAAGAAGCTGGCACAGAAAAACAGGCTTATTGCCTGTGGCGCCGGTGTTGACTCTCTCGGTGTTCAGTGGGCGGTAGACACGGGAAACAAGGAACTGGCAGACAGTCTGAACAGCTGGTACAAGCCAAACATGCTTGCCGACATAAAGAAGGAAGAAAGCTATCTGCTGTCGTCAAAAAGCGTAAAGCGACATGTATATGCCCCCTTCCTTAACAGGGCCGGCGGCGTGATATCTCATTATGACCCGTTGTTCAAGAAATATGCTCCTGTTGCAAGATGGGACTGGCGTCTTATGGCTGCACAGTGTTATCAGGAGTCGTGCTTCGATCCTCAGGCCAGGTCGTGGGCCGGTGCCCGCGGACTGATGCAGATAATGCCCGGTACGGCTTCGCATCTCGGACTGGCAATGTCGGATATTCATGATCCGGAGAAAAACATAAGTGCGGCAGCGCGCTATATAAGCGAGCTAAACGGATATTTCAGAAATATCCCGAGCGCAGCAGAGCGGCAGCTGTTTGTACTGGCTTCATATAATGGCGGATATTTCCATGTACAGGATGCTATGGCTCTTGCACGCAAGAACGGGAAGAGTCCTCACAGATGGCGCGACGTGGCGTATTATATTCTGGCCCTCGAGCAGCCACAGTATTATAACGACCCTGTGGTGAAGCATGGATATATGCGAGGCTCGGAGACGGTTGATTATGTCGACCGCATCCGCCAGCGTTATGCACAGTATAGAGGAGTGCCTTATGGAGGAGCCTCTGTCAAGGGGTGGAGTGGCGGATCTTCGGCTCCGTCATTCAGTCCGATGACTCCGCGTAAGGCAAAGAAACGCCATCGGTTTCATATCTGATGCAGTAGAAGTGAAGCAATGCTAATCTGTAATTATACGGCAAAGGCTTGCCTTTGTCTGTTTTTTTGCCGAAAACAGTTATCAGGCAGCATGCGGATCAATGACTGATTGGGGTTAAATCCAGTGTGGGAATATCTATGGTTGAAAGTCTGATTTACTGATATCTGCTGTTATCAGAATGGTTTCATGATATCTGTAAATCCTTGGGAATGAGAGATAATGGTTTTATAAGAATTTGTGTGACAAATGACGCCTATGATTATTTGTCTGCAAGTGATAAAGCTAGTCAATCATATCGCCTGCAATAAATATATTTCATCTACGGTTCAGTAGCTGTCTTGTGTCAGCAGTTTTCCGTCCTTGTATGCCCTTATACATCCTTCAGCGTCGTTAGACAATGTTATTGTGCCTCCGAGCCATTCGGTAAACGGCAGCTCTTCTGTGAGCGGGTAATAGTCTTTTACAATGCAGCCTTCAATCTCGATGGCATATTGTATAAATTCCTTGCTGCCGAATATAATTCTGTTTGCTGCTATTCGCCTTGGCATATATGTAAGGATGTAAATTGTTTTGTTCTACAACTATTGTGCTTTAAGCTTTTGCGGTGTAGGTGCAATGCGTCTCATTTGCACAGGCTCGTTGGAAATTGAGCGTACAGGGATTGCCGGTTGGTTGGCCGGCTGTTTCGGCTTGCTTACAGAGTCGGCGCGTTTTACTGTATTAGTTCCATTTACTCTTTTTAGAGTGTCTCTGTCTGTTACGCTATTGTTGCTTGTGCTTTGCGGTTTAGTGCGTCCGTTGTTGCGCATGCGTATGAGTCTTATTCTGTCTATAGCCAATAGGTTAAGGGCATTTTTGTTCTGATCAGATAAAGATTTGTTCAGATACACAAATCCCCTTATGGCTTTAATTCCGTTATTCTCAGTATCAGCAATGCTGATGCTGTAATTGTTGTTTGATGACAGATGAATAACGCTACTTGCTATGCTGTCGTTCTTGAACTGTACGGCAAGCATGGCAACTCCGTCTCTGACACCTTCTTTGAAGATAAAGTTGCTGTTGAAGCTGAAAATGAGCTTGTCGCCTTCATGATACGTGCTGTCTGCCGTAATCTCGAACGACATCGTGTTGTAGGGAGCGTTAGGCATCAGAACGCACGACGACACACCTCTCCACATGTTAGATGTATCTTTTACAGATGTCAGGTCTCCATATTTGCTGATGTCGTTAGCTGACGCTCCAAGTGCCAGGGCTTCATCGCTTAGGCGCTTTGACAGATTTTCGTATATTTTGTGCAGTCTGTCAGCATGCCGTACATAATAGACAAGCGAAGAATCGAACTCGGCCTGAGTTATTCCGTATTTCTTTAATACAGCCTGACGGTATAATGTCACTTCATACTTTTTCTCGTCTGAACCGTCATTGTTGACCATTGCATCCGCTAAATGGTAATCATACAATATATCCTCGAACTCGTCTGGCTGAAGGTATTTCCCAGGTACTTGAGGCTTGCATGAAAAAATTATCAGCAAGAGAGATATCAGCAGGAAACTTGTATTGATTTTCATTTTCGGCTAAATGATATTTGTGAGAGTTCTGTACGGCAAAACAGCAGAAGCAGAATTACGCCAACGCTGATGCAGGCGTCTGCAAAGTTAAAGACAGGACTGAAAAAGATAAATTCGTCTCCACCCCAAAATGGAACCCATTCGGGCCATGTCGTTACTATCAGGGGGAAATAGAACATATCAACCACCTTACCCATAAGGAATGGAGCATAGCCATGGCCAAACGGTACCATGTATGATACATAATAGGGTGACGAGGCGTTGAATATCAGCCCATAAAACATGCAGTCGATAAGATTGCCTATGGCACCGGCAAGCACCAATACCAAGCAGGCAAGATAAAATGTCCTGACATTCTTTTTTATCTGCCTATAGATGTAGACGCCCAATACGCTAATTGCTACAATACGAAAAAGGCTGAGAACCAATTTGTTTATTATAGTCATCCCATAAGCCATACCATTGTTTTCGATAAAGCTTATATAAAACCAATCAGTAATCCTGATGCTTTCATGCAGGCACATACTGGTTTTGACCTCAATTTTGATTATTTGGTCAATAACGAGAAGTATAATAACTGCAAATATGGCTATCAGCCCTTTTCTCTTATGTGTACTAATACTTTTCATTTAGTGATTTCTGGCATTCTTTGATGCAACGCTTAACGTCGCATGAGGAACGGCACGCAGGCGTTCTTTCGGTATAAGCTCGCCTGTTATACGGTCTATGCCATACGTTTTATTTTCTATTCTTATCAGTGCTGCTTCAAGTCCCTGGATGAACTTCTGCAGGCGACTGGCTTGCTGAATAAGCTCTTCCTTGGTCTGTGTGGCACTTCCTTCTTCCAATATCTTGTAAGTAGGAGATGTGTCCTCAACGTCATTACCGTCGGCATTCATCAGCGTTTTCATCATTTTGCTGTAGTCGCGGCGTGCCAATTTGAGCTTATCGTTAATTATGCTTCTGAACTCTTCGAGCTCTTCATCGCTATAACGTGTCTTTTCTGCCATAATATATAAATTTTAAAGTTAATATTTGAGGTTAAACTTTCTCAACCTTGATGTTTGCGTCAAAGTCATCGAAGTTAGTGTTCACACCGTCATTATCAGCCAATGTTATTGAATCGGCTAGTACTTGTCCCTTGATGTAGTCGGCAAAAGCTTTGACTGCTGTCTCGATTTGGGCGTTTGGAGCAATAGTAACGTTAATTCTGTCGGTTATCTCCAAACCGCAGTCTTTGCGCAAGTTCTGAATGCGGTTGATCAGTTCGCGGGCCATACCCTCGTTCTTAAGCTCTTCGTTAAGTTCTATTTCAAGAGCTACAGTGAGGTTGCCTTCGTTTGCGACAAGCCATCCCGGAATGTCTTCACTTATTATCTCAACGTCAGTAGCTTCAACAACAACCTCCTGCTCGTCGACATTTAATGTGATTTTTCCTTCTTTCTCAAGAGATAAAATTTCTTCCTGGCTCAGATTTCCCATTTGGGCTGCAATGCCTTTCATGAGCTTACCGAACTTCTTTCCCATTGTACGGAAGTTGCACTTAACTTTCTTGACCAGAACGTCTGAGCTTTCTACAAACTTGAGCTCTTTCACGTTTACCTCATTGATTACAAGGTCTTTAATTGCCTCGATGTGTCTTCTCTGACTTTCATCTGTTGCAGGTATCATTACAGACTGTAGCGGCTGGCGAACCTTTATGTTGACCTTACGACGGAGAGCCAAAACCATAGAGGTTATCTTTTGTGCCATCTCCATTCTAGCCTCGAGGTCTTTGTCAATAAGACTTTCGTCAGCAACAGGGAAGTCTGTAAGATGTACTGACTCGGCTTTATCACGTCCGGTAGCATTCTCGAGATCTTTAAACAGCTGGTCTGAGTAGAAGGGTGAGAATGGTGCCAGAAGCTTGGCTATTGTTTCCAGACAGGTATATAATGTCTGGTAAGCAGACAGCTTGTCGCTGTCCACCTCCTTGCCCCAGAAACGTTTGCGGTTAAGACGAACATACCAGTTGCTCAAATCATCATTTACGAACTCGTCAATCATACGGCCTGCCTTTGTAGGCTCGTAGTCTGCCAATGAGGCGTCAACGCCTTTTATGAGAGAGTTGAGTTCAGACAATATCCAACGGTCTATCTCCGGACGTTCTGCAACCGGAATTTCTGCCTGTGAATAGTCGAAGCCGTCAACGTTGGCATACAGGCTGAAGAATGAATATGTGTTATATAATGTTCCGAAGAACTTTCTGCGCACTTCGTCAACGCCATTGGGATCGAACTTAAGGTTGTCCCATGGAGCTGAATTGGTCAGCATATAGAAACGTACTGCATCAGTGCCATATTTCTCGAGTGTTTCAAATGGGTCAACAGCATTACCGAGACGCTTGCTCATCTTGTTGCCCTTAGCGTCGAGCACAAGACCGCTTGAAATGACGTTCTTAAATGCAACGTTGTCAAACACCATAGTAGCTATTGCGTGCAGAGTGAAGAACCATCCACGTGTCTGGTCTACACCTTCATTGATAAAGTCAGCAGGGAATGCCAGATTCTTGTCTATCATGTCTGCGTTTTCAAACGGATAGTGAATCTGTGCATAAGGCATACTTCCTGAGTCAAACCAAACGTCTATAAGGTCGGTTTCGCGCTTCATAGGCTTGTTGGTCTTACTGCAAAGTATAATGTTGTCGACATAAGGCCTGTGCATGTCTATCTTGTCATAGTTGTCCTGTGAATAATCACCGGGCACAAAACCTTTGTCCTTTAACGGGTTGCTTGCCATGAATCCTGCTGCAACGCTCTTTTCTATTTCGTCATAAAGCTCCTGTAATGAGCCTATGCATATCTCATTTCCGTCTTCATCACGCCATATAGGAAGCGGAGTTCCCCAGAAACGGCTGCGGCTCAGGTTCCAGTCGTTAAGGTTCTCGAGCCAGTTGCCGAAACGTCCTGTACCGGTACTTTCTGGTTTCCAATTGATTGTCTTGTTCTTTTCAACCATGCTCTCCTTGCATGCAGTTGAACGTATGAACCAGCTGTCAAGAGGATAATACAGCACTGGTTTGTCTGTACGCCAGCAATGCGGATAGCTGTGTACGTGCTTTTCTATCTTAAACGCCTTGTTTGCAGCCTTTAAGTCCATGCAGATAGATATGTCGAGAGTCTCGTCTTTATCTGTAAGATTCTCGTCATAAGCATTCTTTACGTATCTTCCGGCGTATTTGCTCCATGCATCCTTGTTGACAAATTTCTCAACGAAGTCAGTGTCTAAGTCGTCAATAACGTAGTATTTGCCTTCGAGGTCTACGATAGGGCGATGTTCGCCTTTCTTTGTTATTAGCACTATTGGCGGCACACCGGCTTTTTTAGCTACATTAGCATCGTCGGCACCAAAGTTAGGAGCGATATGAACGATACCTGTACCGTCTTCAGTTGTTACGTAGTCACCAGGGATTACACGGAATGCACCATCAGTCATAGGCTTGATCATGGGCAGAAGCTGTTCGTATTTCATGCCGACAAGATCAGATCCTTTATAATGTGCAACTATCTTATAAGGTATAACTTTGTCACCTTTTTTGTAGCTTGCCAAATCGTTGTTCTCGTTCTTTGTATTGAAGTATGAAGGAACAAGAACCTCTGCCAATACAACTGTTTCCGGTTCACCTGTGTATCCGTTGTATGTCTGTACGGCAACGTAGTCGATATTCGGGCCTACGCACAATGCTGAGTTTGCGGCAAGTGTCCATGGAGTAGTAGTCCATGCCAAGAAATACGGCTTACCCCATTCTGTCATTTCAGGCTTCGGGTCAATGATAGCAAACTGAGCTGTTACTGTGGTGTCCTTAACATCGCGGTAGCATCCTGGCTGATTGAGCTCGTGACTTGACAGACCGGTGCCCGCAGCCGGTGAGTAAGGCTGGATGGTGTATCCCTTATATAGAAGGTCTTTGTCATAAAGCTGTTTCAGAAGCCACCAAAGAGTTTCTATATATTTGTTGTCGTATGTGATATAAGGATTGTCAAGGTCAACCCAATAACCCATCTTCTCTGTAAGTTCTCTCCATTCTGCCGTGAACTTCATGACGTTCTCACGGCATTTCTTGTTGTAATCTTCAACAGAGATGTATTTCTCAGATTCCTTGTTGTCGATGTCTGCTTTGGTTATGCCAAGTTCTTTTTCAACTCCAAGCTCTACAGGAAGTCCGTGGGTGTCCCATCCGGCCTTGCGGTGAACCTGAAATCCTTTCATGGTCTTATAGCGGTTGAAAGTGTCCTTTATCGTACGTGCAAGGACATGATGTATACCCGGATGTCCGTTTGCCGAAGGGGGACCTTCAAAGAATACAAATTGTGGACATCCCTCACGCTCTGTTATAGATTTTTGAAATACGTTATTCTTGTTCCAACTATCAAGCACAACCTTGTTCGTTTCTGTCAGATTTAGACCGTTGTGCTCGGCAAATTTTTTGGCCATATTGATTCTGTTATATAGTTTACTATTTGAGGCGCAAAGTTATATAAAAAAATTGTCATAACAAAGAATTATTTTAAAGTTTCATTTTATTTATAGTGCTTTTATACAAGATTTTAATATAGCATTTTGTCAACTTAAAGAATTTTTCTTGTTACATTTGCACTTGATTATAGTCTTCTTGAATTGATTGACTAATTGGCATTGTGCCGTGTGGTAAATATAATTAAGATTAAAGATGATTAGTAGAAGATTGATTTCAGTAATACTGATGACTTTGTGTCCGACTTTGTTTTGGGCTCAGACAGAGTTTGTTAAAGACTGTGGGCAGAAAGCTTTTCCGATGAAGGTTCCTGCCGGAAATTACAGCGGAATAACACCTGTGGGCGGCAATGAATATGCTGTCGTTTCGGATAAGTCTGCAACAGACGGATTTTTTGTATTTCGAATAGATGTTGATTCTGTATCGGGAGAAATTAAGGATATTACGAATTTGGGCTTCAAAGGCGACTCTTTACGTAATGCTGACTGTGAGGCTATTGCGTATGTTCCTTCAACAGGAACGTTTTTCATTAGCAGAGAGTCTGATAATGTTATTGGTGAATATACGGCTGATGGCAAGGCTACAGGCCGCAGTCTGAATATTCCGGATGATTATAAAAAATGTGTAGGCAACTATGGCTTTGAGTCTTTGGCGTATGATGAGGAGGCACACTTGTTTTGGACCATAAATGAGAGCACAATGAATGGTGACGGTGAGTGTGCCACTTCGCTGAATAAGGTACGTAACGTGTTGAGACTTCAGGCGTTTGATGAAAAACTTCTGCCGGTGAAGCAGTACGCTTATCGTATGGATGAACCTATGGCAAATAAAAAATCGAGCAATTATGCAATGGGAGTAAGTGAATTGACTGCACTTGGTGACGGACGCCTGTTGGTACTTGAGCGTGAATTTTTTGTTCCAATGCTAAAGATTGGGGCTTTTGCTCAATGTAAATTATATGAGATTGTTCCTGAAGATGCAGAACCATTGTCCTCGGGAGAAACGATTGGGGCTGATACAAAGTTTCTGAACAAACGGTTGGTATATTCCTTCGTTACCCGCCTTTCTCTCTTAGACTGGTCAGTTGCTAATTATGAAGGAATGTGTTTAGGTCCTAAGTTGGCTGATGGCAGCAGGACGCTTATTCTCGTCAGTGATTCGCAGGACAATTATGGAGGTGTCCTGAAAGACTGGTTTAAGACTATAGTAATACGTTGACGGGTAGGGCGCTTTTATGAACGTTATTTAGAAAACTTTTTAATTTTGACGCATTCAGACTTGCCATGTTCCGATTTTTTTGTGTATTGCCTTCAGAAAAAGAATAAAATGACACGTAAAATGCAATGCATTGTCTGTCAGTGTCTTATGCTGTTATGTTGCAGTAAATGTATTCTCCGATAGCCAGAATGTTATGATTTTTTGGAGCAAAACCTATGGTTTTAAAGGTGAAAAGCATAGGTTTTGCTTATTAATTGCATAGATTTTGTCGCGTTAAAGTGCCTGTTTCGATGATATTTTCAGGCTTATTTGTCAATAAATGCATGGATTTAGGCAGGTTTGTGCTAAAATTTCTCTCATTTTTATAATGATTAAATTCTATTTTAGAGAAAACTTTGAACATAAATTAGTAATATTTATTGACATTATTTCTTTGTCGTCCTTTATTTAGACAGCTACGTTTTATATCTAATATTATGGCTTGCAGGTGCGTATGATGACTTGTATATTTAAGTAAAATCATTTTCATTATAACGCATGTTGTTCTAATTTATACAAGTTGATTTATTTTTTCTCGGCAGTCTCGGTATAAGCTTTTTTGACATAGCCTGCTGGGCATATGAAAAATCAAATGCCAATATGTTCAAAATTAAACAGCAATTCAGCTAAATCTTAATATAAGATTTCTGTTTAATCTTGTTCATATCCAATGGTCAGTTTGCGCAAGTCGTAGTAACTTCCGTTATAAATATTGAAATCAACATATCCTTTTATGCCCGGCAGACGTCCGGCGTCAGTATGCTGCCAAAATTTCCATTCGCCTGTATATTCAATTTTGTCGACATAATAATGCGCAATCCAGTAAGGGTAGTCGTTGAATACCGGTTCATTGAGATATGTCGTCTTAAATTTATAATATGTGTAAATAATCGGCTTGACATGGTATTTGTCTTCAACAATGTGAAGCCATGTAAGTACATCGCGCTGAAAATCCTCAAGGCTTACATCCTTTGGCTTGTGCTCAATGTCTAATACGGGAGGAAGGTCTCCGTCTTGCAGATATACATTGTTTAAAAAGAAATATGCCTGTGAGCGTGCAGACGACTTGTTGCTCCAAAAATGATATGCTCCGCGTATGAAGCCATATTCTTTGGCCTGTCTGAAGTTTTCTTTGAATTTCGGGTCAATGCGGTCTGTGCCTTCTGTTGCTTTTATCAATATAAATCGTATCGGGCACTTCTCAATCATTGCATTCTGCAAAAGTTCCCAGTCAATGTCTCCCTGATAATGGCTGATGTCAATACCTCTGATTTCGTACCCCTCGGGATATTTCGCATCACCGTATATTGCTCTCCATCTGAACCCGAATGGCCCGACGAAAAAGTAATAGAAAAAACATACGTATAATGCTACGACGCCAAGTCCGCCCAGCCACCATGCCCATCTGGGATATCTGTGAAAAAATGATGCCCTGGTATGAGAACGCCTTTTTTTGCCACATCTGTTAGTTGATGTAGTGTGCCGATTGTAGGTGTTTTTGTTTCTTGTACCAGTCATCATCTAAAAATAAAAAGAATGTGTAAAGGCCATGCCTTGTCAGCATTTACAGGCAAAACCGACCTTTACACATCTTTTTTGTATTATTGTAATATTATTCTTGTTCTAACTCAAGAGTCTTTGTTGTGCAGTCGCAAACTTCAGAAGGCCCCCAATACTGGATAGGACCAGGGTATATGAAGCTTGTCTCGCGTGCCCATTTGTCACGTATCTTCTCGAATGCCTTGAACGGTTTGCCGTCAAGTTCAACGAGAGCTTTGCGGATTACAGGCTTCATCTCGCCATTTCTGCGCTCCATGTTCATCATCATGGTGATTGGCACACCTCCGGCTCTCCACTCGTTTGTGGGCTTTGTTGTGTTCTTGATTATAGCCATGTATCCTGTCTTTCCGTTTGCAATCAGCTGAGCAGCGCTTGTTCCGAGTGCATAGCAGTAATTTGTGTCATAGTTAGAAGGAGCTGCGCAACGTCCCTCGTATCCGAAGAAGTGGTGCAGACATGCAAATTTGCCCTTGTATTTACCTTCTTCTTTCCACTGCTCAAGTTTTGCGTCGCACATATCAGAAAGAAGTCTTTCTGTTTCTATGAGAGAAACTTGAACGTTTCCGTGAGGATCACGGTCGAGTGAAAGCTGGCGGGCAACGTTAGCAGGCAGTGTGGCAAATGTCTGCTTGTTCTCTTCGCTAAGGTGAGCGAGTATGTATTCGCGCTGTGCTTCTTCGTCAAGTCCTTTGTAGTCATTGCCGTGAGCAGCCAAGAGGTCGTTCAGCTCTTCGATAAGTTTTCCGATTGAAGGAATAAATTCGATAAGACCTTCAGGTATGAGGATAACTCCGAAGTTGAGGCCTTGCTCTGCACGGTAGGCTATTACATTACAGATGTTCTCAACAATTTGGTTAAGAGTCATGTTCTTAGCCTTAACCTCTTCAGAGATGATACAGATGTTAGGCTGGCACTGCAGGGCGCATTCCAGTGCAATGTGGCTGGCAGAACGTCCCATCAGTTTAATGAAGTGCCAATATTTCTTAGACGAATTACAGTCGCGCTCGATATTTCCGATAAGTTCAGAGTAAGTCTTTGTTGCGGTGTCAAAACCGAATGATGTTTCAATCTGGTCATTCTTCAAGTCACCGTCAATGGTCTTGGGGCATCCTATAACCTGTACGCCATATTTCTTTGCTGCATAATATTCGGCAAGGACACATGCATTTGTGTTAGAGTCGTCACCGCCAATTATAACAAGAGCTTTAATGTTGAGTTCGCGTACAATTTCAAGACCTTTTTCAAATTGCTCAATCTTTTCAAGCTTGGTGCGGCCTGAACCGATCATATCGAAACCGCCAGTGTTGCGATAATCGTTGATATAGTCTTCTGTGATTTCAATATACTTGTGGTCAACCAATCCGCCAGGGCCGAGGATGAATCCGTACAGCTTGTTGTTGGGGTTGAGACGCTTGATAGTGTCAAACAGACCTGTTATGACGTTGTGTCCGCCGGGAGCCTGACCTCCACTAAGAATAACGCCCACATTCATTTCGCAAGTCTGTGTCTCGTTGCTGGGTTCAAATTCCACAACCGGCATTCCGTAAGTGTTGGGGAATAATTTTTTGATGTCTTCCTGATCGTCCACACTTTGTGTTGGAGCACCCTCTTTTACTTTTACAGAACCTTGAAGTGATGTCGGCAATTTTGGTGCGTAGTCAATTCTGGCTTTCTGTAATGCACTTTTTTCCATAATACCAAAATTAAATTAATATAGTTAGTTATAAATATAGCTTTTAGACCTGTGCAAATTTACGAATTTTTGTCAATATAGAAAAATAAATAAAATATTTTGAATAAAATAATGTTTTTTTTCATTAAACGGCTTGTGATTATTAATTTATTTATTACATTTGTTGTGTAAAGTTTTAGATAAACATAAAAAATAAGAATAATATGGCAAGCAAAAGAAATTTAAAAAAAATGATTAATTATATCTGTAGTGATGTTTTTTCTGAGTGTATGGCAGCATCATTATATAGTGGTAAGAAGGATACGGAAGACGTTAAGGCGATATTGTCGTCAATCTTAATAGTACACGACAATTCTATTAGAAGAGTTTCTCATCCTGAACCAGGAATGTCAAAAAAATCATATTATAAAGATCTAAAGGACAAATTTAATGCTCAGATTTGCGAAATTGTTGATCATATAGTTAACATCTAAATAATTTATTCACGTCATGCTGCAAACACTTTGCAAGTGGCTTTTGTATAAAAAAGGTGGTTGGAAGAAAGATGTTACCGTGTCTCATCCGGATAAGTATATTATCTGTCTGGCGCCTCATACCAGTAATTGGGACTTTGTAATAGGACAGCTATACATGAGAGCCGAAGGCCTGAGAATTAATTTCATGATGAAAAAGGAATGGTTCGTATGGCCTCTCGGGTTTTTCTTTAAGAAAATAGGAGGTATACCGGTCAGTAGGTCTAAGCATACAAAGATGACCGACCAGTTGGCTGACGCCGCAAAGTCTAGAGACACATTCTATCTTTGTATAACGCCGGAAGGAACGAGGTCTCGCAATCCTAATTGGAAAAAAGGTTTTTATTATATTGCTTTGAAGGCAGGTATACCAATACTGTTGTATGGATTGGACTACAAAAGACATCTCATTCAATGTAATAAAAGTCTTGTTCCGTCAGGGGATATTGATGTGGATATGAAAATAATAAAAGACTATTTCAAGGAATATTCAGGATTACATCCGGATTTGTTTACTACTGGAGACTGATTTATGCAAAAGAAATTTTTTTTGTTCTTATTTAGTATACTCCTTGTCTCATGCGGGACACATCGTAAAATAGTGTCTTCACAAGGCAAGAAGGACAAAAAGGAAACTTCAGAAAAGACAAGAGAAATAAAGGAGGATATCGAGTACAAGGGAATACCATGGGTTTATAATGGTTCGAGACCGATAAGTATAACGAAGGGACTGCAAAATCGGCATCTCTCTGTTTATGCCAGCCATGGCAGATATTATAATAAGAATAAAAATAGGTGGCAATGGCAGAGGCCAAACCTATTCTGTACGAATGAGGATCTGTACACACAAACAATAGTTGTGCCGTATTTAATTCCCATGCTTGAGAAGGCAGGGGCTGTGGTCTTTACACCACGCGAACGTGACTGGCAAAAGAACGAGATAATTATTGATAATGATAATAAGACGCTTTTGCCTTATTATACAGAGATAAATGTCGGCACAGAATGGAAAGACGCGGGAATAAAGGGCTTTGCTAATACAGAAAAGTATTATGATGATGGCGAGAATCCTTTTGAAAAAGGAACAACCAGGGCGGCTAAGGCTTCTGCCGTGAGGAATTGTGAGATATCATACCAGCCGAATTTCCCGGAAAGAGGTCAATATGCTGTTTATGTCAGTTATCCCACACATAAGAAAAGCGTCCCGGATGCTCAGTATATAGTGTATCATCAAGGACGTAAGACTGTCTTTTATGTTAATCAGCAGATGGGAGGAGGCACATGGGTTTATCTTGGCACCTTCGATTTTGATTCAGGATGTAATTCCGGTAATCGTGTTGTTCTGACGAATGAGAGTGCGTATAATGGATTTGTAACAGCCGACGCGGTTAGGTTTGGCGGAGGTATGGGTAATGTTAAGCGAAATAACATTATAAGCGGTTTGCCCAGATGCCTTGAAGGGGCTCGTTACTATGCTCAGTGGGCTGGTGCTCCAGACAGTGTATACCGGTCGAAAAATGGTGAAGACGATTATAAGGAAGATATATACACCAGGCCGTTCATGGCAAATTGGCTTGCGGGAGGTTCTTGTTTCGCTCCAACAATGAATGGATTGAATGTCCCTATAGAATTGTCTTTGGCAATACATAGTGATGCAGGAGTTGCTAATGATTATTCGTCTATAATAGGTACGTTGGCTATTAGTACGACATTCCCTAATGACGGTATTTTTTATTCAGGACTTTCACGCTCAAATTCTAAAAAGTTTGCAGGAATGTTGCTTGACGGTGTGAATAAAGATATTAAGTCTCAATATAAAAAATGGACGAAACGGGAAGTATATGATAAAAATTATGCTGAGACTCGGTGTCCGCAGGTTACATCAGCTATATTGGAAACGCTGTCGCATCAGAATTTCCCAGACATGATTTATGGCCAGGACCCCAATTTTAGATTTACGTTAGCCCGTAGTATATATAAGTCTATATTACGCTTTTCTTCTGAAATGCATAAAAAGCCTTATGTTGTTACGCCTTTGACTCCTGTTGACTTTAGGGCTGAATTTTATGCAAACGATACGATCCTGTTGAAATGGGATGCTCAGATTGATAAGACAGAACCAACGGCTGTGCCAAGTTCATATATACTTTATACGTCCGCAGGCAACGCCGGGTTTGATAATGGCATTAAGATAACAGGTACAGCATGTAAAATAAAGTTGCAGCCTGGTTTGTTGTATAATTTCAAAGTTTCTGCAGCGAATGATGGCGGTGAAAGTTTTACTTCTGAAGTTATATCTGCTGTATATCATTCTAATGCCGCGAAAGACGTTCTTATTGTTAATGGATTTCAGCGTCTTTCTGCACCGGCTGTAATTGATGATGAATCTCAGCAGGGTTTTGACTTGAATAAAGATTTAGGGGTAACTGAAGGTAAAACTTTAGGCCTTTGCGGTAGCCAGATATGTTTTGACAAGACAAAGCTGGGAATTGAGGGGCCGGGTGGACTCGGTTACAGCGGAAGTGAACTTGAAGGATTTATAATAAAAGGTAATGAGTTTAACTACATACCAGAACATGCAAAGGCTATTATGGCATCAAATAAGTATAATATTGTAAGTTGCTCAAAATCCTCAATTGAAAACGGTAAGGTCGTGCTAGGCAATTATGACTGCGTTGATGTCATTTTAGGATTGGAAAAGGATGATGGCTATTCTTTAAATTATTATAAAACGTTTTCTTCTTCTTTCCAAAAGAAACTTACGGAATACAATGGAAATCTTATAGTCAGTGGAGCTTATATAGGAAGCGACATGAAAAGTAATAAAGAACAGAAATTTTTAAATGATGTTTTACATGTTACACATAACGGAATAATTGATATGCGGACAAATAATAAGGTAGAAGGAATGAATACCTCATTTGAAATCTTTAGTATGTACAATGATGTACATTATGCTTCTCCTTATATTGATGTGTTGAGCCCTGTTAGTCCGGCTTTTTGTGCATTAACAGATGGAACAGGAAATTCTATATGTGTCGCTTATGACGGTAAGGAGCATCGTTCTTTTACAATGGGTTTCCCCTTCGAGTGTATAACGTCAGAAAAGAAACGTGCGGCAGTAATGACAGGAATTCTTAATTTTATTTTTAAATAGATTATAATATGGAAACTTACAAAATTCAAGCAAACGCATCTGGAACAAGAAATATAGCAGTGACGGAAGAGCATCTGAATACAATAAAGAAGTATTCTCTTTTGAAGAATCTTATTGACAGTAACGGCATTATTGATGAACCGGTGCTTGATAAACTTAAACTTAATGTCAGGTCTATGTTGGAGTCTTCTGCCGAGGTTGATAAGGAACTTCTTGATTTGTGCCTTGATGTGATTTATAATAATAACATGAAGGCTTTTGGCTTGTATCAGCTCGTGTTGTTGTTTATCAAATGGGAAAATGAAAACAAGTCATCTGACGATAACGAAAATAAAGTAAATGACTGATTATAGGCTTTCAGACTGGATACCTACAACTAAAAAGGAGGTTGAACTTAGAGGATGGGATGAACTTGATGTTATCTTGTTCTCTGGAGACGCTTATGTAGATCATCCTTCTTTTGGCTGTGCTGTTATTGCGAGAACTTTGGAGGCACAGGGCTTACGTGTCGCAATTGTTCCGCAACCTGACTGGCATGGTGATTTCCGTGACTTTAAAAAGCTGGGATGTCCGAGGCTGTTCTTTGGTATAGCGCCAGGATGTATGGACTCTATGGTTAATAAATATACGGCCAATCGCCGTCTTCGTTCTGAAGATGCATATAGTCCGGATGGCAGGCATGATTGCAGACCTGAGTATCCGACAATTGTTTACAGTCATATCCTACGTAAATTATATCCTGATGTTCCAATTATATTAGGTGGTATTGAAGCTTCTTTGCGCAGGCTTACTCATTATGATTATTGGAAAGATGAACTGAAGAAATGTATTCTGTGTGATTCTGGAGCGGACATGATTATTTATGGAATGGGGGAGAAACCGATTACTGCACTTTGTAAAGAGTTGCAGGAGGGACGCAACATTCATGAAATACATGATATACCGCAAACAGTGTATCTCATAAAGAAGAAAGATTTTGCCAATGACATTAAATCCGATGATCTTATCTTGCATTCTCATGAGGAATGTCTTGTAAATAAGAAGTTTCAGGCTGAGAATTTCAGACATATAGAGGAAGAGTCAAACATGCTACATGCGCACAGACTTCTGCAAGAAGTTGACGGGTATTATGCTGTCGTAAATCCTCCTTATCCCCCCATGACAACAGAGGAGCTTGACAGTTGTTATGATTTGCCGTATACCAGACTTCCTCATCCGAAATATAAAAATAAGCGTATTCCTGCTTATGAGATGATAAAACATTCTGTAAACATTCATCGTGGATGTTTTGGTGGGTGTGCTTTTTGTACGATAAGTGCCCATCAAGGTAAGTTTATCGTTTCAAGAAGTAAGCAAAGCATACTTAAAGAGGTTAAGAAGGTTATCGAAATGCCTGACTTTAAAGGATACATAAGTGATTTGGGAGGCCCGTCAGCTAACATGTATGCCATGTCGGGAAAGAATAAATCTATTTGTGAAAAATGCAAACGGCCGTCATGTATAAATCCTAATATATGTAAGAATCTTAATACAGACCATCGCCCATTGCTGGATGTATATAAGGCCGTAGACTCACTACCCGGCATAAAGAAGAGTTTTATCGGAAGCGGTGTCCGTTACGATTTGTTGCTTCATAGAAGTGATGATGAGAATATTAATAAAGCTGCAAAAGAGTATACACGCGAACTTATTTGCAGGCATGTTAGCGGCAGACTGAAAGTTGCGCCTGAACATACATCTGATAGGGTGTTAAAGTTAATGCGTAAGCCTCCGTTCTCTCAGTTTGAGTCTTTTAAAAAGATATTTGACGATATAAACACAAAGGAGAATTTAAGGCAGCAGATTATACCTTATTTTATAAGCAGCCATCCCGGATGTAAGGAAGAAGATATGGCAGAACTTGCTGTAAAGACAAAAAACTTAAATTTTCATCTGGAACAGGTGCAGGATTTTACACCAACTCCAATGACCGTAAGTACAGAGGCTTGGTACACCGGTTTTGATCCTTATACATTGGAACCTGTATTTTCGGCTAAAACTCAACGTGAGAAACTTGCCCAAAGGCAATTCTTCTTTTGGTATAAGCCGGAGGAGAGAAGAAATATCGAACATGAGTTGATGAGGCTTGGACGACCGGATTTGATCAGGCAACTATATCCAAGACCATTGCAGAATTACGCAAATAAGTCGAAGAATGAAAATAATAGAACAACTGGTAGTAGGAAAGAAAAGCCAAGAGGAGTGCGAAGACGGAATAATCGTTAATGAGAATTTCGCTGCTGTTATAGATGGAAGTACAAGCAAGACACCTATCCGTATGAACGGCTTGTGTTCTAACGGCAGATATTGCATGGAACTCATAAAGAATTGTATAAATTCTATTTCTAGTGACATTGATGTATATGGATTTTGTCAATATATGACAAAATCCATATATTCGAGATACATAGATTTAAAAATAGATGTCGAAAGATTGAAGTTGCATCCCGAAGAGCGTCTTACAGCTAGTGCGATTGTTTATTCTTCCAAGTTGAGGCAAGTATGGATGATTGGAGATTGTCAGTGTCTTGTTGGTGGTTGCTTTTATGATAATCCTAAGCCTTATGAACAGGAATTAGCCGAACAAAGAGCTTTATTTTTACGTGAAGCAATTAATAATGGTATAACACCGGAAAGTGTAAGTATAAAAGATTGTGGAAGAGAAAGTATACTTCCGGAATTGGTAAAATGCTGCAGATATCAGAATGTTTCTTATGCTGTTATTGACGGTTTTGATATACCTATGGATAAAGTTCGTGTGATAAATGTTGACGAAGGGATAAATGAGCTTGTTTTGGCGAGTGACGGTTATCCGTTTTTGAAACCGACTTTAGACGAAAGTGAAGCTATGCTGGCAAGCCAGTTGGAGAATGATCCGCTTTGTATGAATACATTTAAAGCAACAAAAGGACTTATGGCAGGAAATAAGTCTTTTGACGACAGAAGCTATTTGCGTGTCGGTATATAGTTAATATGTAAAACAAATATCTCAACCGGCCAACAGTTATAAATTTAAATCTAAGACTGTTATTTGTCGATGGATATACTTGTTGGCCGATTGAAATAAATATAAAGACTAAGTAAGATGCTTTTCTTTTAATTCATTATTAATCCAGATTTTTAAATTTGAGCATGCACCAATTGTTTTTGCTGTTATTGTCAATAAGGGTCAGTTTAAGCGATTTAGCCTTTTCTACTAATATTTCAGTGTCACTTGTATAGAATCCGCTTAATATCAGCACAGCTCCCGCAGACATTTTCTGTTTGAACATATGCATGTCGGCAAGTAGAATATTTCTGTTTATGTTGGCTGTTATTACATCGTATCTGTCTTTTATATCTTTCAATACATTTGAATCGCCCAATAGTACAGACACATTCTCAACGTTGTTAAGAGTGCAGTTGTGCGTAGTGTTTCTTACGCTCCATTCGTCTATGTCATAAGCAGTTACGGCTTTGGCGCCAAGTTTAGATGCAACTATTGACAGAATGCCTGTTCCACATCCGCAATCTAAAAATAATTTATCTTTCAGTTCTGTGTTAAAAAGCTCGTTGATTATCATGTATGTCGTTTCATGATTGCCTGTGCCAAATGCCTGTTCTGTGTCAATTGTTATATTGAGCAGGTTTTCGTCTTCAACAAGTTGCGGTACATTGTTCTTATCGTGTATTATACATTTATTTTCAATGAGTATAGGTTTAAAACCTTGCTCCTCCCATGCGGCATTCCAGTTTTTGTCCTCAGCATCTTCAACGTTATAGGTTATCTGGATATCGTCTATAGGAAAGTTGTTAAGACATTCATCTAAAACTTCTTTGTTGAAGTTTTGTGTCTGAACGTAACCGGTTACAGTCGACATGACATCCTCGAATGACTCAAAGCCGGCATTGCCTGCAAAATCACATAGAATGTCTTTTGCTGCTTGCATAAGCATTTCGTCATCGATATTTCGTCCTTGATTGTCTGTAATGCAGAATTTTACTTCAAGATATTTCATACTACGTGTTAAATTTTTATGCAAATGTATAAAAAATAGGGGAAAACCTATTATGGTTTAGGGTTTTTCCCTAATTTTGCATTACAAGAAATTTTATTTTTGCATACAAGAAAATCTGCTTATTAAATTAAGAAGTGTAGAGAATATGAAGACAAAGGTATTATTTTATAATAATATTAGGAGGTGGGGTTTATGAAAAAAAATATTTTAGCATTATTTTTATTTGGTCTGATATCGTCAGGAGCATATGCCCAGGATGATATGTATTTTACGCCAAAGAAGACAGAAAAAGTTGTGAAGGAAGTGGCTCCTGTTGCGTCATATCATGAAAATCATATGGATGTAGACGAATACAACAGGCGTGGCTTTTGGGGTAATGAGGGATACGTCCAGGCCTCAGACACAACAGCTAGTGATGTTATTGACTTCAGCCCATCTGATTCGTTGCAGACAACTGCATATGCAGGGGCGGAAGGTGAGTATGATGAAAGTTATAATCCCGAGGACGACTATGTGTATAGCCGCCGTATGAGCCGGTTTGATGATTTTTATTGGTACGATCCTTGGTATTATGGGTGGTATGGACCTTATTGGTATGGCAGTCCATATTGGTATGCTTATTCAGGTTGGTATGGTCCTTGGTATGATCCATGGTATTATGGATGGTACAGGCCTTGGGGCTATGGATGGTATCATTCGTGGTATTGGCCAGTTTCATATTACAGACCCTATAGGGGCATAACCGGAACGAGCAATCACGGGCGTGTGAACTATGGCCACTCAGGAGGAGTAAACAAGAATTTCAGAGGTTATCGTGGCACAAATAACCGTGCTAACGCCAACCGTGGTTCTTATAACGACCGAAACAATAACTCGAATACAAATTATAACCGATTTAACGGTAACCGCAGAAATAATTACAATAATCAAAACACGATGCCTCGTCCGTCGTACAACAATGGCAGCTCATTCGGC